>BNJS01000953.1_pt1 | contig 284049 bp, 415 predicted proteins | sample 8540461 | NCBI WGS metagenome assembly BNJS01 (sample SAMD00202454, study PRJDB9452) | human saliva metagenome | isolation source: human saliva | place: Japan
ATAGAAATCGTAAAAATTTCAATTTTTTTCTATAGTTCTAAATAGTTTTTTTATTATAAAAAAATGATATTTGTTGGCTACTTGTTGGCTATGTCAAAAAGAGGAGTTTTTTTCATCTAAAAAAATGGTATAATAAAAAAATAAAAAAAGGAGTTGTATTTTATGAAAATAAAAAAAGAATATATTATAACAAATACAAATGCTATCTTTGAAGAAGTATATAAAGAAGCACAAAAAAAATATAGATAAATTAAGATATGTTTATAATGAGAAAGCAAATGTACTTACTCATTTTTTTAACAGTAAAATTAATGGAAAAATTTAGAAAAAGATAAAGAAAATAAAAGCAAGAAAAAAATTTTTTTAATACTATTGTGGATTTTTGTATGTTCAGATAATTTTTTTAAATTTAAAAATCTTACCCAGTTTATAAAAGAGAATTCAGGATATAAAGTTACATTAAAAAAATGAATACAACTAATGAAGAACTTTTTAAAATTAGGTATAGACTTAGAAAACAATATTTTTTTGATATTATAAAAAAACAATAGAAAATCAAATAAATGAAGAAAAAGCCCAGTTAAAAAAACTGAGCCTTTTTTTATTATTTTTTTGCAACTTAGAAAGTGATTATTAATTTCTTTCAAAGATTCTTTGATTTCTTTCATATCTTCCATTACTGTTTTTTTCTAACTTTTCAATCTTTTTCATTCAAGTTTAAATTTTTTTCTCAGCAAAAATATTTTTCTAGGTTGGTTTTTATTCGTTTCATATTCTTTTTTTATCTAGCTTTCTATCTATCATATTTTTCAAGGTAATCGTTGTTCTTTTTCTATTTTGTTATCTATACTTACAGATACAGTCCTAAGAAAAGCTATAATTCCAATTACTCCTGCTGCATATGTCAAATGTTCTTGAGTTATCGCAACCATTGGCACCTCCTCATAATTTTTAAAATATTGTTCCATAGTTTATAGTATTCTCTTGCTTCTTTAGTTTTTATCTATAATAGCTCTATCAATGTATCCCTCATTTTTTTCAGTTTATCCTGCAAAATATTTTTTTCCAAAGTATTTAACAGCTACATAGAATTTTTTTACGAGTTTTTAGCATTCACTCCTGTTTCTTTCATTATAAAATCAAATATTTTATCTGCAAGAGTACGATTAATTCCTGTATCATTATATTTAGAATATGAGATAATCGTGAATAACTGCGCCTTTGATATATTTGCCGAACGGGTCATATATCCATTGTAAAGACTTAGGAATAGAAGCCCCCATCAGTTATAAAGCCCTTAGGTACAGTTATCAAAAAAAGCCATTAATTGAATAGATGTAATTGTCTTCAAGAATACATTTACCATCATCAATAGATTTTTAATTCAAGCTTTGTAATCTCCATTTTTTCCCTTCTTTCATTCTTTTTGAAAATAGGTTGTAACTCTTTAACAACTGCGTCAATAGTAGTTTCATTAACGAAAATTCTTATATGAGTTGGTAACTTGCTAACGAATTCTTGAACTGCTTTCTTTTTTTAAGTTCTCCTAATCCTTTTTCCTTGTATAGCTAATTCTTGCTCTATTGCTTCTTTGTTTACTGCTTCTTTTCCTTCATATCTCCATTTTAAAAGCAAAATAAATAACTGTTGATAATACATACCCTAACACTTGCCACATCATTTTGCTTGTCCTCAATAACCTCCTATAAATTATCTTTTTATAAACTTAACTAATAAACTAACTACATCTTTAACTATAGAAAATCTTAGTGCTTCATCTATGTTACTGCCAAAAAAAGGCTCGATTAAAATGTAAGTATCTTTAGAATTACATATACCATAACCTCCTCTTGTATTACTGTCTTGAACTTCTATAAGCCCTCTATTACCTCTTACAGTGCTTTTTAAACTTACTTTTGCAACCTAGCCATTAAATCTATAGCCAACTTCTTAGCTTTATCATTTTTTTATAGTAAACTAAACATTCGCAACCTTTAGCACTTAAAGATGAAGAACTATTGAAATGTAATTCTAAACAGAACCTATAATCATTCTTATTCAATTCTTTCAAAACTTCTTTCATCTCGATAACATAGTTTGTACTTGGCTTTCTTTCATAGATATCCACAAGTTCAAGAATTTCTCCTTTTACTTTTTTTCAGCGATATCTTTCCAATAACTAAATTCACTACCAACTATCATAGAAAAAAAGCCCCCTTACTTCTTGCATTGTGTCCTATAATTAACGCTACTTTCTCCATTTTCTCACCTCCTAAAATATAAAAAAATCGTTAAAATTTCTGATAAAACTTAAAAATCTATTTTTCTTAAATATAAAATTAGCAAAAAAATTATATTTAAAGCTAAAATTAAATTTATAATATAAAATTTACTAAAAATTATATTTAAGATGTAGATTATAAAAATTTGACCTTATAGCAAGCCGTTTAAAGCGTTTTTATAAAGCATAGTCATATAAAACTATGTTTAGTTATAAAAAGCTCTTTAAATTAGCCTTTTGCAAGTTTTAAATGAATTTCTTTTCTTTTCTTTTCAAAATCAGCTTTTTGTCAACTCTTTTTGGATTCTCTTTAATCTTAAAAATAGTTTTTCTGTATCGTAAACTGACTGAGTAAAAGTTTTTTTCCAAAACTAGCTAAAATTAAAGATTGTTCTAAATCTAATTTTTAATCCAAAAATTATCTTCAAAAATACCAAGTGATTGGTTTTTCTTTTTCCTAAAATCATTTTTTTCTGCTAACATAATAGTTATATTTGAAGCTAATGATGTTATATCTTTATCACGACATCTTTGTCTGTGTTCTGTTTTTATCTACTTTGTAATCAAAACCATAATCTAATACCTCAGCTTTTTAATCTATCTATTGTATTAAAATAATCTTTTCTTTGTGCTTCTGTGTCTAGTATCCACAAATGTTTTTCAGTATTCCAATTTAAGTATTTATCATTTCCTTGAGGCTTTGGCACTTTTATTATCTTTTTTTATTTTCTATAAACTCTCCAACTTCAAGAGTTATTTCAATATCATTTGCGACTTTTTCTTCTCTTGTCATTTCTCTAATTGTGTTATTATCAAAAAAATTGGATAGTTGAATGGTGTATCTCTTTCAATTATCGTTGAATTGTCTTTTTGAATGTTAGGATAATATCCAAAAAAATAACGTCCCAACCTCCATATAATTTAACTTCATCAGATGTTAAGTTCACATCAAATAATAGTTTTGGTAATTTTTTTCTTTTGAATATATATAATACATAATTTACTCCTTTCAAAATTAATATTTAGATTATCTGTTCCATCACAGATAGATTTTTTTAAAATGTGTATAGATTGGAAAATCTATACAAAAAAATTTTGAAAAAAATGGAAACTGGTATTATAAGCAAATTTCTAGCAATTTCTACATTTTATTTGGTTGGTTTAGTGATATTTCTTATGGTGAATCTTACTATAGTTTGCCTGTTTCTACGACATCTGAGTATACAAACTCTGTAGTTTTTAGCAACACAAACTGGGGCAGGAGCTGTAAAACCAATCACATGTTACATAAAAAAACAGAAAAATTATATTTTAACAGTCAAAAATACAACTAAAGAGAACTACAGTGTTTTTCGCCATAGTACAAGTTTGATTAAATATTTAAGTTAACCTAGAATATTGCTCTAAAAAAATAAAGGTTTCCTCCATTATTAAAAAAACTGTTAAAGTCTTGTTTGTCGCGTTATATCTAATTTCTATTCCATTAAATCTCAAAAATATCATTATTTGATTGAAATATATTTCTAAATAAAAAAACACATTCTTTCTTTTTCCAGATTGAACAGCTGTTCCAACACCTATTCAAAAAATACCAATCTTCATTTATAGGAATAGATGTAGTTCCGTTAGGAATCAAAGAACCGCCATTATAAAAAAAGTAAGATTGTTTTTTTCTTGTTAGATTTTCTAATCTATTAAGATTTTTCTAATATAGACATATCTATAAAATTTCCATTTTGGCATTGGAGCAGGTCCTCCAACTTTACATTTATAATATTTTTTTGTTAGTTCAGAATAATAGACATTTCCAACTACTGCATTTGTAATAGGAAAAATCTCCATCATGTTTTTCCAACTGCCGAAACAAGCCTATCATTTAAGCCTTTTTGAATTCTTTTTCTGTATCACCTTTTTAACTTTAAAATATAGTCTTCAATCTTATCCCATAGTTCATTCCAAAAATCTCTAAATTTCCCTTTTATGATTTGCTTTTCCAAACTGGTAATTTTAGTTCCTTTGTAACTTTTTTTCAACCTCTGGTCTACCTTGTGGGTCTTCTATCCATTGTGCCATTTTTTACCTCCTTGAAATTTTTAATTTTTTTCAATTTCTTCTAAGTTCATTTCTTCTAGTTCTGATAAACTGTACATTTCAATATAATACTCATCTCTTGCTAGTGTAATCTTTTCTATTTCTTCAAGTGTCATTTCGTGTAATTCAGAGATTAAGTAGTCTTCTACATAGATTCCATTAATAACTTCTAGCCCTACACCTGCACCTTTTATTTTTACTAAGCTAAAGACTTCTTTTTTTATCTAATTTTTTTCAGGAATAGAAATAAGTATTTTTCCCTGATAATTCTATAATTCTAAACTCTGTTTGATTTAATTTAAAATACTCAGATAAAATCCTAATTATTTCTTGTGGACTTCCTAAAAACTGTAATAATGCTATTTTTAAACTTCAATAGTTTTCTGTACTCTATATCATTAATCCCATTTCTTAAAAATTTTTAAAGTTTCCGCCTAAAACATCTAATAAATAGCCTTTTTGATTTATCAATATCATTGAAATTAGTAAATAAATTATAGATATTTCTTATTCTTAAATGCTTAGTTTCTGCTATTTCAAACATTTTTTTGAATACACTGTATCATGATAAATGTGAGGTACTCTACTTAGTATCATAAATTCACCTCGATAGTTATATCATCAGCATTAGCAACTGCAACCTCTTTGTTAGATAATTTATAATCTTGCTCTCTTTCGTTGTACTTAACATCTCCTAGCTTTATTTTTTTAAAGTTTTAATTCCACTTACATTTTTTTATAAATTTCTCCAATTATTTTTATATAAGTAAATAGTGCTGTTTGGCTCAACTTCATCTATATATTTTTAAGTAAATATCTTTTTATAGTTTTTTTGAATTCATCTTTCCAAACTTCCTTAATACCTTGAATTTCAACTTTCAAGAATACAGTTTTTTTCTGTGGGTCTAGTGAAGCCTACACTAATTTCATCAAAATTCTTTGTAATTGCTCCAACTGTTCTAATTCCTGCAATTTTATACTCATATAAAGCTTTTTAAGATATTAACGTTAGTATCTCCATAACAAATACATTCATAACTATGTGCTAATCTGCCGTCACTGTCAAATGTATCAGTGTCATTCTCTATAACTTGACATTTTTTAACATTTGTATTATGTAAGATATAATTTTTTTAATTCCTTCAGTTGTAAATGAACTTTTTCTATCTAGCCTTTTTAGATATCTTTCTCTCAACTCTGTATCTGTTTCTAAGTCTTTTTCCACCTAGTGTATTCAATTTATTGTTAACAGATATAACTCCAGTTAAAATCTCTGTTTGTTCTGTTATTGCTCCTGAACTTACATTTCCATCTGTTCCACCATCTAAAGCTATTACTTCAATTTCTGTCTCTCTTGCTGTAGTAGTAATTGTAGATGTATTTAGAGTTACAAACTTAACGCCTGATTTAGTTTCCACTCCCCAAGCTTGTGGAATCTGTGTTCCTATCTCAGCAGTAACTGTAATTTTGCCAACTGCTTTTTTTGGCTTATTCCAAGTTAACCCTAGATGGCTTGTTATAGCATTTAAATTTGAACCTGTCGCTGTATAGATTGATAATTGATTAAATGCCGATAAAGCCTGTAAATAGCTGTCATACTCTTCAGCACTATCAAACCTTAACCAAGCGATTATAATGTTACTGTCCGTTTCTCTTAAATCAGGCTTTTACACTTTTTAAAGTCATTTAGCTTTCTTGTATAAATTTCATCTATAGTTGGTACTATAAAGCCCTTATCTGTTATCATATTGTGTACACCTCCCCATTTATTTTAATTTTTTTATAACTAATTCTTTGTCGATAAATTCAATACTTTCTATTTTTTTGTACTCCATCATATTTATTTATGACTTTGCTAACTTCTTGAATTATCCTACTTTGATTATCTTTAAGTTGTAAAAATACCTGTGTTAGCTTCATTTAAATAAGGAGTCCCCCAAGCTGTATTTAATGCAAATTGTCCTTTGTTCTGTTCTAATTCAACTCTAATCGCTTGGACTAAGTCATCAGCATTACTAACTAACTCACAAACTCCATTTTCATTAAAAACTAACTCACAATCACGATCTAATTTTTGGACTTGTCATTTATTGCCTCCTAGTTGGGTTCACTTGTTGGAATAGGTGAATAATCACCAGGTTTATAGTTATGTGTATGTTCATTTAAACTAATTCCTTTCCCTGTAACATCTCCACTTGCTCCAATACTTCCATTTACTGTTACTGTTCCTGTTTGTGTAGTACTTCCAACTTGTGTAGTATCACCATTTATAGTTAAATTACCATTTAATGTAACATTGCTTGTAATTGTAGTTTCATTACTTCCTGAAAGTATAGTTATATCTCCGTTGCCTTTTATTTCAATTCTAGTTCCTGCACCTTGTAGAATTATGTCATCTGAATTAGCTTCATATCCACTTTCACAACTTCCAATTATGTAAGGCTCATTTAAACTAAATCTTTCAAGACTTGTTTCATCAGATAAAGCCGTTTCAGAAAAAAAACCAACCCATACAATATCACCAACTTTACGAGGTATTTGAAAGCTCCAACCACCGAATTTAAGGAAATCTAATCTAACATCTATCAATGGAGGATAATTAATCATTTGTTGGCACAATTCTCTTTTTGCGAGAGGTTGGACTGTACAAGTACCGGCACTATGATTAACAGATGTAATTTTTACAAGCTAGACTTGTATGTACTTCATTTAAACTATCATCTATCATATTTTTTTATAACTTCTATCATCTACACAACCTCCACACTTGCCGATACTGTAAAGCTTTCAAGCCCACTAGCTACAAAATTACACTCTTTAACTACAACTTGACCTTTAAATAAAGTGCTTTCTATCTCCAATAATTGTCCTATCTTAATCAATGGAATTAACAAACATTCAATATCAAATTTAGCTTTATTAGATGTTGTTTTAGAATTATCTTTTTTTAGCTTTTTTTGTTATCTTTTTCTTTAATATCTGCCTTATCCATTTTTTTATCTATTCTAATTAAGCCTTGTTCTGCTCCTAGATGTAATACACTAGAATATGCTTTATTTGGTAATTTAAACTCTATTGTTGTATTAGTAAATCTACATATTGTCCCTGTATCTCTTGCTAAAATTGGAATTACATTAGATAATCTACCGCTAAAGACTTTCCCATTTTGATATACTGTATCTTTAGCTAGTTCTTTTATATCCATTGTAAAATTACACATTGTCCCTATTTGCTTTTATTACTTCACTTGCTTTTTATACCCGCTTTAAATTGTCTGTTTATAATAGTATTAGCATATGCTCGATTATTTGGTGTTGCTTCAATAGTAGTTATAAAATCATTCTCATCTCTACTTGTGCTAATACTTTCAACTATCCCATTAAATATAACTCCGTGTACATCTCTATAACCTGCATCAATAGATACATCTTGATTTAGTTTTTAGTTTCTGTAATGTTGTATTAGATAAGTTATATAGTTTTTATAGTTGCTAAATCACTTTTTATTATCATCAGTACATTTAACTTCAAATTCAACATCTAACTCATCATAATCAAATACTATCTCTCCAATAGTTATTAATCTAACTTGCTTCCATAACTTCGCCATCATCATCACCTATCAAGAAAAAAATTTATAATCTTTATTCAAGTTTTTGAGGAGTAATTTTTATCTTTTTTCTTCCGCAAATTCATTAATTTTAATACATCTTAATTGTAAATTTTCATCACTTCTAACTAAACTAAGATAATCAATGTCAGGAACTAGCTTGTTATAACCTGTTATACGCTCATTTAAAGCGTTTAGAATGGATAGGTATATAAAACTATCATAGGTATTATAAATTAGCTCTAAAATGATATTATTAGGTAATTCGGCTATTATTCCTCTTTCTTGAATATCAGATACATCTATTTCTAAAAGCTTTCATATTAACCTCCGAATACTATCTTTGCACTTGTTTTTTTCTCTTGGCTTTTTCTACATTATTATTTCCACTTGTTACCTTACTAACCTTGCTTTTTTTCTGCACTTGTTGGCTTACTAACTTTAGCAGTTGTACGCTTTTTTTCTTACCCCCTGATGTTTGAGCTTTTTTTATTATCTGTTTTTTACATCACTTTCTTTAATTTCTCCAACTTGTATCTGTCTTAGAGTGATGAAGTATGTAAAAACCATATTTTTTTGTTTATCCGTTTCAACTTCTTCTATGTTCTCTATTATCATATGTTCGTAAGTATCACGATTAGAAAAAAACAAACTGTACCTCTTCGCCTAACTCCTGCAACTTCATTAATTTATCACGATTTAACATATAATCACTGCTATTATCTACCACAGTTATATTTATAATCATCGGCTCTTTTCTAACACTATCACTGATATTAAATCCATTTTCAACTCTTTTTACTAGGTAAAGACATAGGCAAACTACGAGATTTTTTTCTGATATTACTTCAAGTGGTATATCTTGTATATAACTTTGACTATATGTTCCACCCTAGCAAGCTAAGTGCCATACTTATAGCTTGTTTAAATAAACTCATTCAAACCTCCTAATATCCAAACCCATATTTGTAATTTTTCAATTCCTAATTGTGTTTTTTTATTTTTTTCTATGTCTTGTTTACCAGCATTTCTAATACCTGTTTCTATCATCTTTTCTACCTTTGCTCCATCAGTTGCTTCATTTATAGTAACATTTGTATTATAAGTTGGGGTATTAGTCAATGTTACTTCAGGCTTTATCATTTTTTTAGTTTCTTGAACTGTCTTAGTATTTAGATTTTTTTAGGCTCTTTAAAAGTAGACAAAGTTTTTAGTTAAGTTTCTCAAATCTATTGTATAATCATCATTTAAAGGAACTCCTTTAACTCCACGATTTACATTTATATAATTTTTCAAGTTTAACTTGTTCTTGTATCTTTTTGTTAGCTTCATCAACTAAAAAAAGCACTGTGCATATCATCAGTTTTACTCATATTTTTGTGTTGCACTGTGAACTTTATTAAAACCAGAGCTTATATTAGAAGTTGTATTATCCCAATTAATATCTTGAAAATCTCCTGTTATAGCTTTATATGTGTTTTTACCAAAGTCTATTGCTAGCCCTCCAGTTGCTCCCCATATCATCTGTAATACTCCTGCACCTGATTTAAGAACATCTATTAAATCACTCAGAACTTTAGTAGTTAAATTAATCTTTTTCAATTCCACTATCTGCTCCTTTTTATCAGTAAATCAAAAAGTCAGATACTCCTTTTCTTAAATCTGCAAATCTATAATCAGTCCCTGTTAATTTTAATAATGCATTTATTGCGTCTTCTGTAAAACTTTCTTTACCTTGGAAAGCACCGAATATATCTTCAATAGCGAAAACTAATGCAATAAGTGGAAATTGAGTAGCTAAAGCTACAGCACCTATAATTTTAAAAGCATTTTTTTGCACTATCAGGTAAAAGCATTAAAGCCTTTTTTTAATATCTCTAAATACTCCTAAGAATGTATCAACAAAACTTGCTCCAGCTTTGAAAACTCTATTTACTACATCTTGCAATCCTTCAGCATTATCTGCTACAAACTCCCAAAACTTTGCTCTTGTATCTCTTACAGACATTCCCCAAGTTTCGTATAAATCACCGATTCTATTTTTTTAGTAGATGTTATTTTTTTCCCTCAGGAGTTTTTCAACATCTCTTTATTTTGTTCTCCGATACTTCTTCTAACTGCTTCAGTAAGTAAAAGCGACTTTTTGTTCTTCTGTTCCAACTTTCAATAATTGCTCTTCTCTTTCAGATAAGATTATTCCACTTCTTTTTAAGAGCCATTGTTTGCCCATTCATAGACTTAGCGAACATATTAGCTATACCTTCCATATCTTGCCCTGTTCCGTTAAGTCCTTTTTTTGTTTAACAAGTAAGTCTTGCATAGATGGTAATAATTTTTTTGATACTGTCTTCTTGCATTCTATAAGTTGCTAATTGCTGAGCTCCTGCAATAGTTACCTCATCTCCTACAACTCCCCAAACTTTGCAAACTTGAAGTTAAATCTACTATTGATTTTTATTTGTTCGTCTCTAAAGTTTTTGAGCTCTTAGAGTATTGTATAATTTAGCTTCTTGCTCTATTTGATAATTACTAGCTTCAACCGCTTTATTATACTGACCAACTAATCCGCTTATAGTAAAGTATCCAATAGCTAACTGTCCTAATGCACTTCCTGTAATACTTTTTAAATCTTTGACTTAAATTCATAGATTCTTTTTAAATTACTTTTTAAAGTCTTTAAAACCTTTTTGAATTCAAGTAAGTATCTATACTAAATTTTTAAAATACCTGTACTCAACTATTCCACCTCCCTCATTCTAATAATCCTATTTATGTATGTTTCAAGCTTTCTAATTGTGTATTGTTCGGCTTTTTTTCAAAATCTTTAATGAAATATCCATACATAGTTATCATATTTTCTATACTTTCATAATTATAGTTTAAGTTACATTTTGCGAAATGTATCTACAACTAAACCACAAAAAGGCGATATTCTTTACTTGCTCCCACACTTCAAGACCTATTTTTTTCTATCTCTTGATATTTAAAATCATCTATATTTTTTTATTTAACAGTTTCAAAAATGTTTCTCCAGTAAATACAACGTTTTTCAAGTCCTGCTATGAATAGTTTTTTTCCATTGTATAAAAGCCCTCTATCATCCAACTTTAACTCTAAGTCTTGGTATTTTTATGCTTTCAGGCACTCAATTATATTTTCTAAGCTTTCATTAACACCGCTCGGATATTTCAAAATCTCTTTTGTATAGTCAACTATTCTAGTTCTTCCGATTTCTTTTTTTCTAGCTTTTAATACATAGCTTGCTGGTTGCTCCATAACTGTAACATCATAATTATTTACTCTTATAACTTTCTTTTTCCATCTATACCTCCAAAAAAATAGAGTAGTACAAAACTACTCTACTATTAAACCATTTTTAAATTAATACATTGTACTTCCCATTCAGTCCCTTTTGCATCTGTTCCAATTTCAAAAGTTGGTATTTTTTTAAAGAAACCTTTAGCTGAGAAAGCTCCCATTGTTCCATCTAATCCTTTATTAACAAGAGTTACAGGAAAAGTCCCTTTCTCTCCTTCTGTTAATGCTAATTGTTTTGAAAGCTAGATTTAAAGGTGAATTCTGTAAGATTTTTAAATTTTATAACTGCGTCATAATCATTGTGTTGATTAACACTTCTAGCACAATCAACTCCTTTTTGTTAAGCTTTTTAAAAATCTCCATCATACTCTATTGTAATTTTAGTATCATCAGCATAATCATCTACTCTTGTTTTTGCCGATTACTAATTCATAATTTTTTTACTGTTGTAATTATATATATTAGCCATTTATAGCACCTCCTAAACTTCAAAATATAAATCAGCTGATAATTGTCTAATTCCATAAGCATAGAAAACAGTTATTTTTGACACCTGTTAAAACTCCGTTTAAAATATCGTTTTTTTGGCATTTCTTCAAGTGGTACTATATCAACTATAGTTTTATCCTCAACTAATGCTTTCATTCTTACAAATTGATTACATCTATCTAAAATAATTCCTTTTTAATGGGCCAACATTTTGCAAATGTAGGTTTTGGAGTAGCTTTTTAAATATAGTGTAATATCTTCCTCTAATCTAAATTGTAAAAGCCTTAACACAGTGAATAAAATCAATTGGGTCACCTGTAACTGTAACACCATTTGCAAGTCCTAATTGTCCTTTCATTCTTGCAACATAGTTAGCTTTGTTCTTATCTAAAACTCCTTGTTCTGCTCCAATTAGTCCACTTTCAACTGCTCCATTTATTAATTTATTTTGCAACTAATACACTTCCTGGAAATTGTGGTATTGAATAACCTGCAACTGCTCCTGCTGTAAGTTCTTCATTTTTATTGAAAAAAATAATGCTGTTGTATCCTCTGCTATTGCTTTTTATCTTAGATTCAGAATTCATTATATCTTCATCTTTTTTTAACTTGTGCAAATAGCATTTTTTTGTCTTGCTCCAATTTCTTTAGAAATTAAAAGCTATTTTCTCTAAATCTGTTTCATCAGTTACAGTACCGAACCAATCATTTTTTTACACTATCAAATAAGTCTTTATAATTGTTTCCAGTTACTGCCTTACCAAACACTAATACTTGTTTTTGCTCCACCATTAAAAACAAAGCTTGCAATATCTTATAAACATCATCACCTGCTGTAACTCCTGTTACATCTTTTTATACTTGTAATTAATTGCTCTGTTATAACTTTCTTTGTACTAAATACTCCTATAATGTTAACGGTTGCTTGGTCGACTGGGCTTGGTTTGTGTTTGTTAAGAAATACTATTTTTCTTTTCTGCACCTAATATAATTCCCATTAGTTACCTCCTTCAATATTAAATTTAACATCTTTTATAATTTCTATCTCTGTTCTTAGTTCTTTAGAAGTTCTTACAGTCAAGTCAAATACATATCTTTCAAGCAAATCACTTGCTGAATAATCTGTAATATCCTTTAACTCTCCAACTTCCTCAATAACTAAGTTCAGTCCATTTAATTTAACCCACCAATTTATCGCTTCTATATTTGTAAAATAATCTCTAATTATTGCTACATCTATGAAACTATCTTTTTTTACTCAAAGTAAAAGAAAAAAAACTTATTATATGCTTGTTTATATTTGTTTGTTTAAAAACTCCATATTTCTCAGTGTCTTCTCTATCGTTTGTATATCTATGAATTACATTATTAGAAATAGTCCTTGCAAGAACACGAGGCAATTTCAATTGTCCATTAACTTTGCTTAAATGCTCAAAAGGGACAGTTTGAAATTTTTTTCATTTAATTGTTTTATTTTTCTCAAGTAGTAATATTTCTAATTCTAAATTACTCATCTTTCATCAACTCCAAAACAAACTCATTAAAATCAGCATATAACCGAGGTAGTATCTCAACTACTCTATAATTTAATCTTTCAACTGTTATAATATCTCCTAGCATTAAATCGTAACTTTTTAAGATTTTTTTCCATTCAACTGATTTAAAACTTTTTATTGCTGAGTTAGTATCTGCTGTTGCTACTCTTAAAGTCTTTTTTTATATAACCATTTCCCAATGATAGACATTTTCTGTTCCTTCAGGGTTTTTCATATCATATTCGGCTTTTACGTGTAACTTGGTATGTTCTTAACTCATTTTTTTAGCAAATTGTTTTTAATCTAAATTTCATTTTTTAAATCTCCTTGATTACGTATTCTAAGCTATTAATCATCGTTCTAGTATCGATTAAAGGCTTGTTTCCACTTCCTTTTTTTGTCTTGCTAATATAGTACTTTCTGCCAAAAGCTGCATAACTTCCTTGCTCTATACTCTTTTTTTGATATACTCAACTACTTGTTTACCTATATCATCAAAACATTTTTCTAGCTTCCATTTTTTTCCTAATGCAACTTGGTTTTGCATTAAATTTAAATCTATTCATAATTCTTTTGTATGTTGCTATCTATTGCACTCCTCCAAAATGGACGAGCAGGGTAGTGAACATTCAAAGCCCTCACTTCCATATTCTAGCCACATCGCTATTAATTCTACCTTTACTCCGTTAGCTTCTGTATTAGTTTCGCTAAACTGTACGACAAGCTTCCATTTTGCTAATAGATTTAATTGCTTTTTCTATATCAGAAAAATTTTTTTCTATACCTTGCACCTTTACAGATGTTTTAACTCCAATCATATGTTTTTCCTTACATACTTATAAAGAATATTCTTAGCTTGAGCATTTGCAAATATGATATAACCTATACTATTACTAGTATTAGAGTTGTAACTAATAGACATATCACTGATTGACTTACTAGCAATGCCTTTTTCAATATCATTAATGTTGCCATCATCGACATCTTTAACTATTGAATAAGCTTCTAACATTTGAGCTTTTTTTAATCTCGCTAGGTACTTCTTTTTCGTTAATTCTAGGAAATATTAATTCTTGTGTTTCACTTCTTCCACTATCTCTAATCATTAAGCTTTCAATTTTTATCTAATGCTTTATATAAGCCTTTAGATAATTCTTGTTCTGATACTTCTTCGTATCTGTTTTTTTAAGAATTCTTTAGCTTCATCTAAACTTACATAACCTATCATATAAAACTCCTTTTTAAAAAGCAGTAAGGGAGCTTTTAAACTCCCGTTATGCTTGTGATACTTCTAATTCACATAATAATTTTGTTTTTTTCCTGTTTCAGTTTCAATAACATCACATCCGAATAATTGAAGTCCTTTGATATATTCACCAAAATGATTTTTTTCAAATTTTTCCTGCTTCCATTTTGTTTAATTGCATAGCAAGAGTTAACCCTGCACTAACTCCACCGATACAGTGATATTTTTTTACCTGTTAATTGAACATTATTAGATTTGAATATTTGAAAGCCTCCATAAGTACCAATATAGTAATTTTGGTTAATTCCAAGTGTGTTTTCACCTGTTGAAATTGTTGGCAACTCTTTTATTAATTGGCCGTAAACTTCAGGAGCTAGAACAAGCCATCTATTAGCAGTTGGAACGTTGTCTTTATCCATTTGTACAGCTAAATTTAATATTAAGTCTGTAACTTTGTTAGTTCCAATTGTTCCAGCTACTTTGCTTTTGCATTTTGCGTATAATTTAGCAAGTTCAGTATCTACAACATCCGCCATCTCATAAACAGCTTGTTCTGTTAGACCTTCAATAACTCCAGGAATAGCCTGAGCCTTGTCTACATCATCCATCTTTAAAGCGAAATATTTAGCTTTGTTTATTTGAATAGTTTGATATGCTCCTGTGTCCTCTTGAAATGTTATGTCTGCCCCTGTGTAATCTCCAACAGTTACTGAGCCTATGCTTGGTACTCTTATAGAACTTCCAAAGTTCTCAATTTTACCCTCGTATTTTTCTATTTGCTAGTGCTCCAAAAAAACTAAGTTTTTTTATTTAAGTTTCTATTTGTTAATTCAGTCCAAACTTCTGGTTTAAAATTGTTATATGACATATTATCTAGCCTCCTAATCTCTTAATATTTGTTTTAATTCATCATCTGTTAATTTTTGCCTTTTTCTGCTTTCTGACATCTTTTAAAAAAATCATCATTAGTAACTTTTGAATGTCCATCATTTGTCGGTAATGGTGCAGGTGTTGAACTTCCTTTCTCATTAAATAAATCTGAATAAGTTGTTTTTAAAATTAGCAATTTGCTCATCAAAACCTGTAATCTTTCCATCTTTAATATCTAATTTAGAATAATCAACAGCATTGACTAACATAGAACTATACTTTTGGTGATATTGCACTAAGTCCAAAGTTTACAGCAGTTTTAATAGTTTCATTCTTAAAGTTATCGAATTCACTTTTTTTAAAACTATTTCTTTTCCTAAGTCATCAGATGTTATCTTATCTCCTAACTTAGTTTTTTTAAAAAAACTTAGTTGCATTATCGTTATATAATATATCAGATATTTTTTTGATTTTTTTGATATACTCAGTCACAACATCATCATTTAAAGGCTTTTTCTATCTCTTTAACTGTTTCTATCATAAACTTGTTATCAGTTAGCCATTTTTTTACCCTCATTACTTTCTAATATTTTCTTTTCTTCATCAGTTATTATTAATTTTTCCATCTTTTTAATTCCATTTTTTTCTCCTCTCATGCAATTTCTCACACAAAATTTAATTTAATCTAATTGGCTCAGCCCAACATCTACAATTAAAAATCTTCTCCTGGTAATTCATCATTGATACTAAATACTAAACCCTCTCGTTCAGCGTGTGTTTCTCTTACTCTGTCATCTTTCATAGTATGCCAAACAAAATATTCAATACCGTTCTCAATCATTAAGTCTTTACACTCTTGAGCATATAAATTACCTGTTTCATTCCTAGCTAAATTTTTCATTTCTGTTATTAAGCCAAGTTTGGAGTTTATCAATATCAGTATTGGAATAGGTACCATTTTTCAATACTTTTTAACAATATCTTTAATCTCTTTACTTGCTCGATTATTAGCTATATCTTGCTTTAAAAGCTTCAAGTGTAGACTTTGGAACTTCGCTATTTTTTTAAATACTTGTAAATCTCTATTATAATTTTTTTAATAGTTTCTGTTATCCGTTGCTGTCTTATATCCATTAATTTATCTGATGTTACTGATGTATTATTAAATAAATCATAGTTCTTTTTTTATCCAATACTTAGCACCTTCTAAATCTGTTCTTTTTAGCTCTTCATCTGTGAGTGTTCTCCAACTCTCAAAAAGTAGATAAATTAACCTCTATAGCAACTTTTTGTTAATTCTTTTTATAATGTTTCTTTTTTTCATCATCTGTTAATTCAAATAATGGTAATTGCCCATTATTAATAGCTTTTTCTTGCTCTTTTTTTGTTCTTTTTCTTTGTGTAAAATTCAAATATTAATCTTAATTTTTTTCTTGAGCTATTGGGAACATATATTATTCCTCCTTAACTTCTAGCCCCTAAATCTTTCATAATTTCGTTTGATAGTTCTTCTAATTTAACTTGTAACGCTTCTTCTCTAGTAATACTCGCTAATGTATTCATTATGTTAATTAGCTTTTTCTTGATACATTACATTAGCTTTAATTTTTAGCTATTTCTTCATCTGTATCTTTTTCCTAATATTCCTAGAAATTTAATTGCAGTTTCTAAACTCATTAAATTATTTTTTGGATACCTTGACCCACAATAGCTATTTTTTTCAGTTAATGATAAACTCAAAATGTCTTGTGCTTCTATTTGTAAATCTATATCTTTTCCTTTAAGCTTTTTTTATAGCCCCATAGAACGATGTTTTTTTAATTCCAGTGATACATTTACTCCTTTTTGCTTTCTACCGTTGCAATAGTACGCTCTAAACTTCTTCTTTTAGCTTCACCGCTTGCTATAGAGCCTCCTAAGTCAATTCCAAAAAGCTAAGTCATTAACTCCTAATTGTTTATAGATATCATTTTTGATATCCTCTTTATGTAACTTCCACTCTTGTGTTTTTAGTTTCTAATTGTACTTGTTTAACCTCTTTATCATCTTTTTGATAAAGTTATAACTCTATTATCTAGTCTTACAGTGCTACGACCGTTTGTATCAACTTCTATTAAACTATCTGGCACCTGTAACAACGGATTAGCGACCTTTTGAAATGCTTGAGATGTTAAAGTATCTCCAATTACTAGCTCTCTAACATTAGCAACTAAATCATCATTATAATCACTTTTTTTCCAAAGATGTTTTTCAATTTCTACTACTGCCCAACCTTGAGCTTGTGTATCTCTATAGCCTAATCCATCTACTATCATTCCATTTTCTGATAAGTTGAAAAGGGTAAGCTATTTCATTTATAGAATTTTCTGTAATTTTATATGCTCTATACTCAATACTATCTAGCTCATAAATTTCACAAATTAGAGTTTTTATTAGACTTGTCATCTTTAGATAAATTGTATATTACATACCCATCAATTAATTTTTTGGATTATATTCATTTCTTATTGGAAAAATAATCTTTTTGGTGTTACTGTATAAAAACTAAACTTGTCTTGTTGTGTAACTCCTTTCAATAAAAAGCTTTCCACTCCAAGACTGAATTATCATAGCTTTAGCTAATAAATCATCAAAATCGAACTCTTTTTATTAAATCTAGTTCTTGCTTATTAGTAACTAAAGGTTTTACTTGTTGCAAATTCGGCGTACAGTCTAGTTGTTGCTTGTAATATCCCATTACTTGCAACTAAATCTTTAAGAGAATGATTATTATTACTTACTAAACTATTATCATTTACACTATACGATTTAATATAGCCTTTGTTATCTATAATTCCCATATATTCAAGGTTTACCCTTGCTTTTTACATCATTAAAAAAAATACATCAGCACTTTTTCCCATCTGATAACTTCCTATACTTATCATAATTTTTTTAAAAAAATATCAGTTAAAAGATAGTCATTATATGCTTTTTAATATCCTTGTTTTTCTCCATTTTTTTAAACTCCTAGAGGCTTCCTAATTTCGCCATTTTTTAAAAAGTTGTTTGTTTATATTTTTTTCTAGTCCGTATCTCATAGCGTCCACTGTGTGTGGGTCTAATGTAAATCTATTTTTCTACATAATTTCCGTTCTTATCTTTTTCGTGACATAGTTCAGTTAATTCTCTATATGTGTTTATACACCTATCAGAAACGATTATTTTTATAGAAACTCTTGAGCTTCTGTAATCCATCTAGTACGCTTCCTTGCCCTTTTTTTCAGCATTGATTATTTTTGAATCCTGCTCTCCTAATTTCTTCAGTTGTTTCAGGTCTTGCACTATCTGCTATAATCTCTCTGTGTTTTTGCTTAATATAACTCATAGAAGCTATTAATTCGCTTGTAATTAAGTTCTTGTTATATAATTCATCATAGACATATAAAACGTTATTTTTCCCTATCTATAGCCATTCTAACGAGTGCATTATAAGAAATACTGAATCCGTAATCTAAGCCATCATATAAATTTCCTAAGCCATATTTGCTTAATTCTTTAACTATTGCTTGTACTTCTGTATCGTTAGCTTTAGATACATTTGTAAATACTCTCTCTCAACTATTCCAAACTTCCCTTGAAATGCTATTCTGTAACGTTCAGGGTCATAAGTTTCAAAATTCTTTAATTGTTGTATGTACTCATCATTAACGAACGCATTATCTGTAACTACTGAATGATGATAGTAAGTATCATCAGTTAAGATTATTCTTTTTATCATATAAATCATTTTTCGTTTATATTTGCTTTTTTTATAAATCTTTCATAAGTCCAATTATTCACACTTACAGGGTTATTTGTTAAGAATATATGTAAATCTTTTTCCTAATGCTCTCAATCTCCCGTTTAACTCATTAAATGCGTTGTAAGATATTTCCGAACATTCTTCAATCCATATCATATCTACATTATCAATCGATTTTTAGTTTCTCAGAATCATCTAAGCCCATAAATATAAACTCGCTCCCGTTTCTACATCTAAGATGTAAAGGGTTAAGTGTATAACTAAAGAATCCATTTAAGTTATAGTTGCTAATAATCCCTTTTTAGCAATGAAAAGCAACTTTCTTTTTATCGTTCTGTAAACTGACCTAACTACTAATATCCTTCTTTTTCTCTTGTATAGCTTTTTAATACTAACTTTAAAGCTGTATGATATGATTTACTACTTCCATATCCTCCAACAATGTAATAGAATCTCTTATTCCAATTATTCAAATAATCAATAAAATGCTTATTAGCTTGTATATTAATCTCCATTTCTTTTAACTCCTTGAATAGTTATACTTACATTGTTGTCTTCAATATCTATGTCTTGTTTATCTTTCCATTTACTTGATTTTTCTATTCTTTAGCCAAAAATATCTGAGCTCCCACATCCCCTGGCATTTCTTTTTTTCTACTTCTTTTTATAAATACTGTCTTTTTTTCCATCTATCTCTTTTTACTTCTTTTTATCTTTTCTTTATATCTGTATCCTATTGCTCTTTTAAATAAAGCATTTTTCAACTTCTATATCTGCAACTTCTTTTGCCTTTTTTTAAGTCGTTCAGAAAGTTCAGAGTTTTTCATTTACATATTTATAAAATGTAGCCTTAGCTATTCCTAAATTTTTTTCATTATCTGTTCATCTGTTAATCCGTCTCTTTTTCCAAGCTTCTATTTCTACAAGTCTAGGTTTAACATCTGTTTCATATTTACTTTTTAGCAATTGTTATCACCTACTTTATAATCTAACCAGTCAATTTCTTCTCCATTTATTTTTTTATAAATTTATCATTTGTATATTTTTAAATATCTTTCAATAATTACTTGCACCCATTTAGGTTCTAGCTCCATTAAATAAGCACTTTTTATTTAATTGCTCACAAGCTATTAAAGTGCTTCCACTTCCACCAAATAAATCAAGTACACCGTCATTTTTCTCTACTGCTACTCTTTTATAGCTCTTGCACATAACTCAATTGGTTTTAGGTGTTGCATGTCCTCCTGCTTCTTCTCTATCTTCTCCTGAAACTCTGTTAAAATGCCAAATATTGTTCATATTATCGTGAGTGTTATTAAAAATATGCTCTTGTTTCATAAAAAGATTTTTTTAATTTCTTCATATTCTTTTCTAATTTCTTCATATTCTTTTTTTGAAAAGCATCCACATTATTTTCAATAGCCCATTTTTGAAATTTTAAATACACATCTTTTTGTTGGTAAATTCCATTGGCTTTTTATCTGTCCAATGGTCTCTACTTTTATCTGAATGTCCTGCGATTTTTTTCATCATCAGAATATCCCAACCACATTTATTTCTTTGCTCCAATAAATAAACTCTTATAGGCTCCCAACCTTCAAAAATAATTGTCTGAATTAGTATTGAAGCCTTGAACACCTTTTATAACAAATAAACATTTCTCATCAGCTATTGGGTACATTCTAAAAATCTTCACAGTTTTGTCCTTGACCACTGCCTTTTATCCCAAGTGATTAAATTTCTAAATGTGATCTTATTTTTCTCTTATTAAAGGTTTTAAAATTTCTGAATAAATATCCATTAAAGGCTCATCTATTCCCCAGCAATACCAACTACCATTATCAGCTATGTACTTTAATGATAAAGGTATCCATTTTTTTATTAAACTCCAATAAATCGTCAAAATTAAGATTATCGTTTGCCACTCCATCTTTTTCTTTTTTTCATCCCATAAGGTGGGTCTGTAAACAACAATGTTGGTACACTTCCGTTTAATAATTTTTTTAATATCATTTTCATTTGTTGAATCTCCACATAATAATCTATGTCTTCCAAGTTCTATATAATCTCCAGTTTTTAATTACTATTTTTTTCAACTTCTATTTCATCATAATCTTCTTTTAATTCCTCTTGATTTTTCTTTAATGTCATCTACTTGATTTAAAAGTTTGTCTATTTCATCATCACTAAAACCAGTTAAAGCTAAGTCAAAAGCCTTCTACTTTTTAAAAGCATTCAACTCATACTGTAATCTTTCTAAATCAAAAATCAGTATTCATTGTAGTTTTATTGTGTGCAATTATATATGCTCTCTCTTGAACTTCTGTAAGTCCTGTTAAAACAATACAAGGTATTTCAGTTAATCCTAGTTGCTTGGCTGCTAATAATCTTCCGTGTCCTTCTATTATTTGATTATCTGCATTTATTGCTATTGGGTCATTAAATCCAAACTCTTGTATAGAATTGGCTATTTGTTCAATTTGCCAATCAGGATGTTCTTTTGCATTGTTCTCATATTCTTTTATGTCATCTATATTTTTTTATTTATGATTTTTTTAATTCTTTTCATTTTTTTACCTCCTGGATAAAACAAAAAAAGGGATATACAAAAAAAACTAGCCTACTTCCGTAAACTTGCCTTGTATATCCCATATACTTTTTAATTTTCATTAATTTTTTTATCGTAAGATATTATATTCAGTTGTCTTTTTTTATAAAAATTTTTATTCTGTATTTTTGGACTAAATTAGTTCTACAAAAATACCTAAAATTCTTATATCTTAATTATATCATTTACAATACTTTTTTTGCAACTAAAAAAATATAAAAAAATGTTGACATAATGTTTACATTATGTTATTATATATGTATAGAAAGAAAGAAAGAACAAAAAAAGTTCAAAAAAATAAAAAAACTAAATTTTTAAAGGAGGAATTAAAATGACAAGATTAGAAGAAAGAGTTATAAAAGGGTTAAACTTTATAAAAACAGGAGAATATTTAGTAGAAATTGAAAGTTATAAAATCGTAGGAGATAGTGAAGATATGATAGACACTTCCAAATGTGGTTATATCGATAAAGAAGATTTAGACAAATTAAAAAAATTTGTAGAAAATGAAACAGAAGTTTTTAAAAGGAGATTTTTCCTAGAAAAAGTAAATGTTATAAAAAGAAACAGCTGACGGATATGATACAATTGATGTGTTCTATCCACAAAAATAATAGGTGTTTATATGAAAAGAAAAGGATATAATGATATAAAAAAACAGATAGAAGCAAACGAAAGATACTTAGATAATAACGGAATCGCAAAAAAATAAGAGCAAATAGAAGCAGATTAAAAAAAGTACATGCTATCGTTTTTATTAAAGAATTTTTCAACATTAGAGGAGTTAAACGAAATTAAAGATATAATTAATAATAAAATTAAGGGGTAAAAAAATATGAGTGGATTTGAAAAAAATTAGGTTTTTGGTTGGTTTATTTTTAAAAGAAAAAGATTATGATGTATTTGTTGTAGCTTTTAAAAAAAGACGTTAATGTTTGGTTTAATACTATGAGAGGGTGTTATATGTCTACTCTTAAAGAAAAATGCTAAATGTTTAAACGAAGAAGAATTGAAGCAATTCTTTAAAGAAAAAAACAGGTAAAGATTATACAGCAGAAGAACTTAGAAAACCAAGTTTATAAAAAAATATTTAGATGATTTAGCAATTTTTAAATTTTTGGTTTCGACAATAAACAAATTATCAGTGGCAGCGACTACATTGAAAGTTTTTAATATATTAAAATAAAAGGGGTTTAGCCCCTTTTTTTAATTTTTCTTCAAGAATCTTTTTTTATCTCATTATGCTCATAACGATTGTTCTTAGAGAAAATGACAACTTTAGAATTTTTTTAATCTTAATTCTATAATCACCATCTCCAAGCTTCTCAATTAATTTTGCTATCTCATCAATTCTAATCAATCTCTAACTCCTCCACTTCTATTATAAAAATAATCTCTATCACAACCCTAATTTCTTTGTTCCTTTAAGTTGATATATAAAACTATCATCTGTATAAAGAAAGCCGTTAAAACTATCTAATATCGCTTTAAAAATAGTTATCTATATCTTTTTTTGCGATTATCTTTGAAATATAGTTCTATATTCACTTTTTATTTTTATTTGTAAAAGTTATATTTTTTTGTGTTTTTTTATAAAAATTTTTGTACATTATCTCTAAATTGTCTACCTGCTTTTAGATAGATATTGCCCTCCATATTTTGACGTTCTCCAATGAGTATTAACTGAGTCAGGTCTAAATGGTATTTCAAATCTTTGTTTCATCTAATCACTTCAAAATTAACATAGCGATTGAAAGAGTTTCTAAAACTATAACAAAACTTAAAAAAATATTAAAAATCTCTTATAATTTTATTTTTTTACCTTCTTGAAATTTATAATTAGTTTCCCACTTATCAACCATATTTTTTTATAAAAATTCTTTGTAAGTCTTTTTCTTTTTTTCTTTCTTTTCCTGCTTCTTCTGCTTTGTGTAATATAGAACATCCTTTCAGATTCAAGCCTTTTTGTTTCCAGTATTTAAAAATTTCAATTTCTTCTTTTAAACTGTCTATCTCTTTAATGTAAGCCTTGTTATTTCCTGGATTATTTTTTTAAATTTTTTTAATTAAATTTAAAATATTTTTTTCGCATTCTTCTTTACTGTTTAGCTTAGAAGCATTAAAAAGTAACTCCAGCTTCTTTATTAACTCTTGTTATAAAACTTCTCAAATAATCTCTTGTTTGCATTTGTTTATGTACCATTTCTCCTCCTTAAATTTCAACTATTTTTTTCGTATATATTTAAAAACTATATCTGTGAATATTGGCTCTTCTATTTCAAAAATTTCTACCAATAAAATGTCTAATTATAAATTCAATTTCTTTATTTATTTTTTTAAAGATTTTTTTAGTCTTATGACTGATGGAAATATGCTTTTAATAATTGCTTTTTTTCTTTTCATCATAAAATTTATCAAAAGCAAATTATATAACCTTTATATGTATAAATACCTATGAAAAATGTCCTCTATTCTATAAAAAAAGACTTATTCCATTTATTTGATAGTTCTTCTGAACGAATAAATTTAGTTTTAATTTTTTTCTCATCTGTTCCTCCTATATTTTTTTAATTTTTTTATGCTTCAAAAAAATGTTTGATTTTTTTCTTATAATAAAAAAATACTTCATAACTCCCAGTTGGCCCCTGTCTATTTTTTTAAAATTTGTACTTTCATAAGTTCCTTATACTCCGTATCTGTTGGCTCAGTTGTAAGACCTAAAAATAGTCGAAGCGTCTTGTTCTATTTGGCCGCTCTCTAAAAATCTGCAAGGTAAACATCTTTGTCAACTCTCTTTTCAATATCCCTTGAAAGTTGCGACAATGCTATAACTGCAATGTCATAATCTTTAGCTATTTGCTTTTAATCTTATAGAAATATCTGTTATTTGCTCGTATCTACTAGATGTCTTGTTAGATTTTTACAAGTTGTAAGTAGTCTACAACTATAAAATCAACTCCGTTTATTTCTTTTTTTCATTTTTTTGATGTACTCTTCAAGTTCATCTATTTTTGAAATTTCCATCATAAAGTTTTTAACTCACTTTTTTTAAAAATTTTTGTCAAATAAAACTTTAACTAATTTTTTTGCTCAGAATCTAAAGTATTAAATCTATCTTTATTCGTTAACATCTCTAATTCAATCTTACTTTTGGCTACTAATTATCCTTTGAATTATTTGTTTTTAATGGCATTTCTAAACTAAAAAAATAACCCTCTTGAATATTGAGACATTAGCAAAGTTACATACAACGCAAAAGCTGACTTACCTACTCCTGGTCTTGCTCCTATGATGTGCAGATCTCTTTTTGTGAATTTTAGGTATTTATCTAATCTAAATTTCCCAGTTTTTAACTGAATCATTTTCTTCTAGCCCTTCATAAAAATAGCCCTTCAATATTTTTTTATATCTGCAACTTGAATACTTTTTGTCATTTTCTTTTTATAACTTCTGCATGTAGCTCAGTTATTTTTCTTTTTTTATTTCTTCGTTTGGAATACTAGCTAATTCCAAAATACAGTATTTATAATATCTGTTTTTCTAAGCCTTTTTATATACTGTTCTAAGTTATTTTTCTGTGCTAATAATAGTTAAATCTAAAGCTTCAGCTAGTAAGCTTCTGAATCTAACTTCATCATATAGAGCATTAACTGAAAGCCCTTCTAGTTCATATTTTTTTATATTTTTTTAAAAAAATTCTTGAACTAAACTAGAAAAAAATACTTATTTGGAATATTCTTAATTTTTATTCTTAAAATTAACATCATCTACAATGTAAAAGCATAGCAATCAGTGCTTTTTTTCTTCGTATGATACTTCTGTAATCATCTACACCAACTCCTTATATGCTTCTTTTGGCTTAGTTAAGTTATAGCCTTTATTATAATTATCAGTATGCTCTATTAGCTCCCAATCATCTCTTAAAAGCTTTAAATAGATACCCATCAGCTTTATTGTATTTATCACAATAAACTATAACTTCTTTTTATTCTTTCTATTGGCTTGTTTAGTTTAATGATATCTACTACTTTAATTTTTTTCTTAATCCTAAGAGCATTTTTAATTTCTTGTTGTAATGCTCCATTAGAATTAATAACAACTTTTTTTCTTTTTTTGTTCTTGATTCTCTATTATATTTTTCTAAATTATTATTATTAGTTATTATTAATCTTGTATTATTAATACTTGTATTATTATCCTCACGATTTTTTTCGTGATAGGGGTATCATTATTTTTTTCGTGATAGGGTCTACTTCTTTTTTCGTGATAGGTATCATTATTTTTTTCGTGATAGGGGTATCATTATTTTTTTCGTGATAGGGTCAGCAATGTATATTTTTTTCTTTCTTTTTATATTTTTTTAGTTCCAACTTCATATATTAATTTTTATTTTTTTATACCCTGCTTTTTTCTAAATCATTTATCCATAAACTAACTGTATTTTTTTGCTAACTTCATATAGTTCTGCAAAAATAAGAATTTGTTGCATTACAATAACCATTTTTTTATTAGATAATGCAGTTAATTCTGAATACATTATTTTTTTCCATAGGTTTTTAAATTTTTTTATCATATCTTACATTAGCTGGTAATATTCCATAATATGCTGGTGCTTCCATATAAATAACCTCCTATATATTTGGAGAGCCTGTCCTAACTCTCTTTTTATTAATTCAATTAGTAAAGGCTACTCAGAGCTTGACAGGCTATGAATAGCCCCCACTAATTCAATTAATAAAAATTAGTTGTAATTAGTAGGAAAAAAATATTAATATTTCTTTTATCATCAACATTTCATAAGTAGGAAATTTAGTAGGAAACATTGAAGTAAAAATAATGCATTAATTATTTTTAGAATATGTAAAATTTTTTTATTTATTTTTATATTGATATATATAGAAAAAAATTATTAGAATTTTTTTAGAATTTTTATTTTACATTAAAAATATTTCAAAAATATTTATAGCTTAAAAATATCTTTTTGATATCAATAAAAAAAATTAATATCTGAAATATTTCAAAATATTTTATGCATATTCTTATTAACTTCTCCTTAAAAAAATCTTAAAAAGTTTTATATCCTGTGACTTATTCAGCTAGCTATACTGTCCTTAGATCCGTTCTTGACATCTCTAAGTTAGAATAAATCACAAGATAATTAGTTTTTTTCCCATTCATAAAACTAATAAAAATTTATAGTTACAAATTGACGAAACTGTAACGGTACGGCTAGCTTTAAAAATTCAGATATTTCTATCCTATAAATTCCGAGTCTAACACTCCAACCACTAGCTTGTTTACACCTGCAAATGCTTAAATCTGTAAGGGATAAAACATGAGAATTCTCAGCTCGAAGCTTACCCCCATTCTGGGACTCAGTTTTATCCAGTAGCTACACCTTACATAAATAGCACTAATGAGGGAGTTAAAACAATTAAAAAAATCATTTTAATATTAGTGCTATATATCTAAGATTTAGATAATCCTTATACAGAAACACACAATGTAAAGGAGGACATCAAAGAAATTTAATCAGATATCAAAAAAACCCTTGTGTGTATTTGTCTAAGGACTAGCCTTTAGATTTTTAAGTTGATAACTAACAACTTAATTTATAAAAAAATTTATATAATTGATAATAATTTATATAATTCATCTAGAACTTTTTTTGATTTTTCTTTTTTTACATTCTCTGTATAGATATTGTCTACTTCTTCCATCTTTTTCTAGCTAAAAACAGTGAAAGAAATATTTTTTTATCAATCATTCTTTTTAATTCGATAAAAGCTTTTCATTTTATCACCTCTAATATATTATAATATTTTTAGTTGTTAAATGTCAACTTAATATTTAAAAAAAATAAAAACCACCAATAAAAGTGGTTTATTTTTCTTATTTATATCTCTGTATTATTAGTTAATTCATCTATTTTTTTCTAAAACTGTTGTATAACTATTATTGTCTATAAAAATCTAAGTAGTCTTCTAATTTCATATCAATATTTAATTTATTTAATGAATTTGCTAATACTTTCTTGATTTCCTTAGTTGGTTTATATTGATGGAGTACAATAGTTGAAAGTCTTAAAAGCTTCATAATAATTTTTGATTTTTTTCTTCTGCTTTTTGCCATCAATTTAAAGAATTTATCCTCATCTATAAAAATAAGATATAGAATATTTTTGATAATTCATTAAATAAAGTTTTTTTATCTCTTCCATATCATCTTTTAATGTTCGACAATCATTAACTTCTAGCATTAAGTCAACTGCTTTCTACTTTTTTTAATAATTTTTTTAGTTTGTTTCTTATGATTTGATTTTTCATTTTCTATTAATTCTAATTCATAATCTATTCTTTTTTTCTTCTTTTCCTAATTGAATGAAAAAAATACATATAAAAAAATAGGTATTGTAATTATAAAGCTTTTTAATTCCTTGAAAAATAATACCTAAAATAATAAATATTATACTTAAATAAAAAAAATTTTTTTATTAGCATCTTTAGGAACTTTACCAGTAAAATTATAGTTGTCAATTGTTAATACTGAATCAGTTCCATCTTGAAAAATCAGAAGCTGTATCTTTTTTTATTTCCACTTAAATTTTTTACTGTATCTTATACCAGTACCAGGTATACTTGTTGTTACTCTAGTACCATTTTTTTACCAAAAATTTAAAAGTAGCTCCAGGACCACCAACAGATGTAGAAATTCCATTTTTTGCTAAAATTCAAATATAATCCTTTCATAATTTTTTTAATCTTTTTTTCTAAATGAAAATCCCATAAAAACTCCCCTCCCTAAAAATTTTTTTACAAAGGTTTTTCTTGTTGAAACTATTTTTTTATAACTCTACCATTAATTTTTTTAAATATTCTTGTTTTTTTCTTCACTGATTAAAAATATCATCATAATCTGTATTATCACTTTTTTTAAAATAACTATTCTTGTATTTTTCATCTATAACTATTCTTTTTAATAAAACTTTCATCATCATAAGTTACAACATATATTTTTATTCTTTTTGATATGCTGTATCATTGGGGTCAACCAATGCAAACTCTCCCTCTACAATAGTTGGCTCCATACTGTTGCCCTCTATTTTTAACAAAAAAAGCAATCATTTGGAAAATCTTCATCTAATATTGGCATTTTATATATTTCTTGTTCCAAATTTAAATATCCATTTCCTGCGCTTGCTTTTCCCATATACAGGAAAATAAACGATTTTTTTCTCATTAAGTTTTTTTAATTTCAAAACTTTCTTTTTTTAGTATGTATGTTAATATCATCATCTAAGAAACCTACCATTTTAAATAATTCTATAACATCTAATTTTAAAGCTTTCGCTAATTTCTTTAAATAAATAGGATTAAGTTTTTCTTTTTTTCCGTTTTCTATTCTTGAAAGATCTGATTTGTCTATATCTGTTTTTCATTAACATTTGATTAGTACTGTATCCTAACTCTTCTCTTCTATTTTTTTAAAAAAATTTCCAATTTCTATAGCTTTTTTTCTTCTGTTAATTCATAATCTCTTTCTTTCATAATGGAAACTCCTTTTTTTCTTACATTTTAATACTTTCGTTGACATTTGACAACAAAAAAATATAAAAAAATAATAAAAAAACAGTTGACATTTGACAACTACAATATTATAATAAGTGTATAGAAATTAAGAAAACAAATTTTTTTATAAATTAAGTTGTTAATTGTCAACTTAATTGAAAAATGGAGGGGATATGAAAGAAGCCAAAAAAACAGACCACAACTAAAAAAACTACTACAAGACGAAAGTTTAGTAGTAATTGAAAGAGTTGTAATAAACGATAGAACTGAATATAAAGAAGTATCTGAGGACATCAGAAACTTCTTAATAGCCCAAATAAAAGGGCTAGATGTTAGCTACTATGAAAATGGTAAACAACATTTTAGACACGGATACACTTACTACTATATACAGGAAAAAAACAATAATTCCTGTAATAGTAGAAAGTGAAATACCACAAAAATATAACTTGGAATTAGGGAGTTAATAGCTCCCTCAAAGGAGGAGAAAATGGAAAAAAATTATTAAACGAATTAAAAAAATATTATAACAGATAATAAAAATTTAAAAAAATAAAATATGAATTAGCTTTTTTTCTAGCTCTAACAATGAATGGAAAAATAAGTATATATTCTACATTCAGTCAAGATTACATTTTTTTAATGATTATGGTAAAAAAATTTTTACTGTTCTTTTTAGAAAAATGCAATAAAAAAAAGTAAAAAGTTTTTTTATAAAAAAATAAAGGAGAAAAAAATGAAAGAAGGAACAAAAAAATAATAATTACTGCTAATTATGCAGGAGTTGAGAAAAAAAGCAATATTAGAATGTGTAAAAATAGACAATTTAGGAACTTGGTTTAAAAGAGAGGGAAAAGAAATTTAATTCTAGCCAATAAAAATTGGTTTGAGAGTAAAAAAATAGAACTTGGAGGGTTATATGAAATTAAAAGAAGCATTAAAAAAATTAGATACTGAAAAAAATTTAATATTAATTATAACTTCAATTCTCAATACTGGGAATTAGTTATATTTACTCAAGATTATGATATAAAAGCTGAATACAAAGGAAAAATTATTAGCTGATGTATTAGAAAAATCATTTTAATCAAAAAAATAGATTTTTGATAGTTCTAAAGAGGCGTATTATCAAAACGGATATAGAAATCTATATCTAAACTATGATAATACAGATTTTTTTCAGACAATTTTATAACTCTATCCTTAAATGATAAATATGAGGATGAACATCAAAGAACTTTAATTATAAAAGATATAGAAGCTCTAGCTTCTAAGTTAGAAAAATCTAAATAATTTGTTTACAGATTATGAGTTAGATTTAACTCAACTATTCAAGGAGGCTAAAGAATATGGATTATATAGATAAAACAATAGGGGAATCTTTAATAAAAAAAATGTATAAATCAGTGAAAGAGTCAATAAAAAAACATTGACAAATTAATAGAAGAAAATAACATTGCAGGGGTATAACACCTCTTATTTAAGAGGAGTTAAAAAAAGCCAAAAATTGATTTATTGAAAGATTTTTATTAGAGAAGTAAGAGAATTAGAGGAGGATTAAAAAAATGTTGAAAGGAACAATTTTAGATAAATACTGGAATAGACCTGAATTAAAAGGGCTTTCATTAAAGAGAGCCTTAGCAATAATACAAGTCTTAGAACTTTGGGAGGGAATATTGAATGATGATAAAAGAGAATTATGCTCAAGCTTCTATTAAGGAAATTTTTAAAATACAAAATTAATTGGTTATATAAAAATTTATTGTAAATACGTTGAATTGTATGATTTTAGTGATTTAGTTTAGGAGGAGAGAATGAAAAAAAGAAATATTTAATGAATTGTACGGAATTAATATCAATCCACACGTAGAGCAAGATTATAAAAGGGCTTTCTTATTTAAGTTGGGCAACTGCTTACAAGTTAGCAATGGATAAAGACCCTGCAATGAATTATGAAATAGTACAAGATAATGATGGAATGCCTTTTTTTCAAGAGGAGATGTTCACATAGTTAAAACTAAAAGTAACAATGTTTGGAGAAACAAAAGAAATGTTTTTTTACCAATAATGGATAATAAACATAATGCGGTTGCTAAGCCTAATTCAAGACAAGTAAATGACAATATTATGAGATGTTTAGCCAAGAATATAGCAATGTTTGGGATAGGACTTCCTTTATATGTAGGAGAAGACTTAGCACAATTTAAAGATGATGCATCTAATAATAAATCTAAAAAGACAACTGAAACAGAATTTAAAAAAAGCTATAGATATGATAAATGATTTAGCTGATACAGAAGAAAAAAATCTGAAAAAAAGTTTTTTTGATATGATAGAAAAAAATTTAATAAAAAAATAGCTTGTTAGATTGCACTATTGAAGAACTTAAAAAAAGTATATAACGAATTAAAGAAAAATAGGAGGATAAAAAAATGAAATATTTAAAAGATTTGACAGATGAAGAAAAAAACTACAAATTTATGATGAAATTTGTAATTCTGAGTTATACAAAGAAACTTTACAAGAAAAAAAAGGTAATGGTTGGTGCACTGAATTTTTCTGAAACATTTATGATGTATAAAAAAATGCGGAAACAGAAAAAGGAAAAAAATCATAAGTGTTGAAAGATTTAAAGAAATTCTTTTTGACATTCTAAAAAAACTTAAATAGTTAGGAGGATAGAAATATGAATAAAGTTCTTTTTAAAAAGGTAGGATTACTAATAGTCCTACTTTTGCTATTTGGGAAGTCTGGGATAGGGTACACAAGTATTAATGTTGCTGTTGATAGATACAGCAAGGATAATAAAAGTACAGATTTTATAAATTGCACAGCTTTTTGGGAAAAACAGCTGAGTTAATAGCTGAAAGATTTGTAAAAGGGCAAGAAATTCTACTTGAAGGAAATTTGAAAAATTGATGTTTTTTTGAAAAAGGAAGAAAAGAAACAATATAAAACATCTGTGATGATTGAAAAAGTTGAGTTTTGCGGAAGTAAAAAAAGATAAAGAAAATAAGGAAACAGAAGAAGGAGCAACTGAAACGGACCAGAATTCTGATGAATTTCCTTTTTTTAAAAAAATAATAGATAGGAGCAATTAAATGGAGAAATTAGGATACAGTAGAGCGACACAAAAAAATTAATATATTGGTTGATTGATGACTTTTGCTAATTTTTGGCAAGGTAATGAAGCAGGAGCAAGACCATCATTTATAGAATTAGCTTACACAAAAGAAGTAATGAAAGCTAAGTTTGTAAAAATCTACGATGGTTTTGACACTGTTAAAAAAACGCTCAAGCGTTCCTAATTTCTTCTATTTACAATAAGGATAATCTAACAGTAGATGAATTGACTAGCAATGTAATAAAAGCATTACAGAGCCTAGCAATTCAAAATGGGGGCTTTAGCTTGTCATTGAATGCTTTAACTCAAAAGCAAGCTAATGACTTTGTTAAGTGGCTATTTGAAATGGCTATCTATTGGGAGATACCACTAAGAATGGAAATAAGAGATTTATTTGCTCAAGATTATCATGACGCTTTTATTTATGCGACTTTAAAAAAGAAGATATGTTGTATATGTGGAAAGCCTGGAGAGTTACAACATTTTGATAGAGTGGGTACAAGTGGATATAAATCAGATACAGGCTTAAATTATAGAGTGATGTGCTTATGTAGAGAACATCACGACGAAGCTGATAATTGTATTTCAAGAATTGATTTTTGTTAAGAAATATCATTTGAATGGAATCTATCTAAATTCTGAACAAGTGAAAGAATTGAAAAGGAGTCTATAAAGGACACTTTCAAGCATTTAAAGAATAACGACTATTTCTATTTTTGGAAACAGTCGGAAAAATACAGAGGTTAATATGAATAAAGATATAGATGTATTTTTATAAAAAAAGCATTAAAGAAAAATATTAAGTTTTTAAAGCTAGTGAATTGAGTACTGTTGAATTTGAACAAGTAAAAAAAGAAATGCAGAGAAATTAGAAGTTTATAGATTTTTTTGAGGAGGAAGTAATGGAAAAAGAAAAGGTTTTAGATATAGAAATAGTAAAAATTAATGATGTATGGAGTGCTTGGCATATAAAAAAATAAATAGAAAAAAATATTAAAGAATGGAATAAAAGATAAATTCTATATAAATGATAATTGGTATCATTTTGAAATTACTGAAGGAGAAACAGAGTTTTATTACTCAGTTAAAGATATTAATTCACAAGAAGAACCAAAACTAAATATTAATTATAAAAAAATGATGGGATACCAAATTTAATTGAAAACAATGAAGTTAAAGACTTGATATTAATAATGCTTGAAATAAATGAAAAAAATATGGAATAACTAAGAGATGGAGAGCAGAAAAATAGAAGAATATTATTATATAGGTTCAAGTGGGATTGTTTGGAGTGTAGGAGAGTTATTTTTCTGATGAAGATAATGACAATTATAACTTAGGTAACTATTTCAAAACAGAAGAAGAAGCACAAAAAAATTATAGACAGCAAAAGAATGGCAAAAGTTTTTGGGAAAAAAAGTTAGAAATGGAAAGATTGGAGGCTAAGATGTTATTAAAAATAATTATGTTTTTTTATTGTTAATGCCTTTTGGGGCGTTAGTAGGGGTGGGACTTACAATAATATGGGTTATTATAGTACAGTTGTTCTTAGATAAATTAGATTAGGAGAGGAAAAATGTGGAAGTGTAAAGAATGTGGGTGTACTCATTTTAATTTGTTTTTTTAGTGGAAAAAAATAGAAACTGAGTTCGATAGTGTTGAAGTTGTAGAAACGTATCCTGCTACTTTAGAAATACTTAAAGAAAAATTATGTTGAATGTATAGAGTGTAAAAAAACAAAAGTAAAAAAATATAGAAGATATAGCAACTTGGGAGGGAGAAGATGAGAGATTAAATTTAGAGCTTGGGTAAAAGATAGAAAAGCAATATTTGAAGTCGTATTAATTAATTATGTAAGTAAAAAGGTAACTTATATACTTGAAAGAATTGGACATTTATTAAATATAAGACACGATAAATTTAATGATGTTGAATTTATGCAATATACTGGATTAAAAAGATAAAAAAATAATAAAAGAGATTTATGAGGGCGATATATTTCATATAGGCAGTAAAAAAAATTCTGTATGTTGTAGAATGGATAGATTGCGGATTAAAAAGGAAGACAAATAAGAAATAAAAAGTTGGATAGGATTAGATTATTGGAAAGATGATATAGAAGTGATAGGGAATATTTATGAAAACCCTGAATTAATGGAGGATGAGTAAATGATTAAGAAATATATTAAAAAAAGCCTGTTAAAGTAGAAGCAATACAATTAAAAAGAGGATAACATTATAGAAGTTTTTTTGATTTTTTTAGATGGAGCGAATTATAAAAGAAACTAAAAGTTCAGAAGAACTGGAAGATTTTTAGTAAAGCGATGTTAGAGCAAGGTTATATTGAAATAGAAACACTTGAAGGAATGATGAAAGCTAGTTTTGGAGACTACATAATAAAAAGGCATTAAAGGAGAGTTTTATCCTTGTAAGCCTGATATATTTATAGCAACTTATGAGAAGGTGAGATAATGATTAAATATGTTGCAACTGTTAAAAATAGAAGGCTTTTGAATTGAGCCGAACGATAAAAAGTTGAATTATACAAGACTTACTACATGACAGATGATGAACTTGAAGAAGTTGAGAGAGAAATAAAAACTGATTTAAAAAGAGACTTATGGAGATATAGAAATCGTTAATTACCATATAGGAGTGTGTGAAAATGGAAATTGATTTTAATAAATTAACTAATTATAAGTCAATAGCTTATGCAAATGAATTATCACAGTTTAATAAAGTGGAAGAGGAATTCAAAAGAACTTTCAAATGAAATTGAAGTTAGAAGTTTAACGTATAGGTTTATAAAAGATAGAGATAATTTTGTAGCTGAGAGCTTAGACTTAATAACTGCTACGATTAATTTACTTTTTAATCATTGGAATAACTGAGAAAGATTTTTGAGAAGCATATAAACAAGCTAGAATATTATAAGAATGTAAAGTACAAATAAAAGAGGTGGAGTAAATGGAAGCTTTTAACATACAATGCTAAGGAAGTAATGGAGCTTTTTAAAATGTTCTAGGGCAACTGCTTACAGAATAATAGACAAGATGAATAAAATACATTGTAAAAAAATAAACTAGATATAAAAAGCTCTTTCAAGTGGGAAAATTAGTAAAAAAAACTTTTTCACGAATATTATCCAAGTAATTAAAATATTTACAATTTTTTTGAAAGTGGGAGTAAGATTATATAAACTCCCTCTTTTTTAAAGGAGGATAAAATGAAAAAAATGAAAAATGGTTCAGGCTCAGTATACAAGCAAAAAAAGGTAAAAAGGAGAAAAATGTTGGATAGTTAGAGTTACAATAGGCTTTGAAAATGGGAAGCAAAAACGAAAGATTATAGGAAGCTTTGAAACTAGGAAGGAGGCTCAAGCTGAGTTACTAGGGTATTTGAATAATCCTACTTTGTACAGTGGCAAAACTTTTAAAGATGTCAAAGATTTATGGTATTCTAGTTATTCTAAAACTGTATCTAGTGTTACTTTGAAAAATGTAAATAATCAACTAAAGAAATTAGAAGTTTTTTTGATGGCGTTAAGATAAAAGAGTTAAAATTATATACATTACAAAAAGTTTTTTTGATGACTTAGAAAGTGCTTACCGCTCAAAAATTTGTTCTCAGAAGTGCTTTTAAATATGATTTTTTTGAATTCGCTTTAAAAAAACGAATTCATAGAAACTAATCGTATAAAATTTATTGAACTAGGAAAAAAATGAGAAGATAGTTGAAAGAAAAAAATTTTTTTACTACTGGTGAAATAAAAAAATACTCTTTAATAACTTAGACTCTGATAATAGATTTATAAAAAAATGACTTATGCAACTTTAATACTAATTTATACAGGTCTTAGAATAAGCGAGTTTATGAACTTAAAAAAACTAAAGATATTGACTTAGAAAGAAATGTACTATCTATAGTTGAAAGCAAAACAACTGCAGGAGTTAGAAAAGTTCCAATTTCTCAAAAAAATTATACAATTATTCAAAGACAATATAGATTATTCTAAAGAATATTTTTTTGTTCAATAAACAAGGTGGACAGTATAGTTATACTAATTTTTTTCAACAATTTAAAAACTATGCTTGACTTGCTTAACATAGAAGAACATACAATACATGATACAAGGCACACATTCGCTACACTTTTTAAATAATGCTAATGCAAACAGCACAAGCATTATAAAATTAATAGGACATACAGATTTTTAAAATGACTGAAGAGGTTTATACCCACAAGGACATTGAAGAACTTAGAAAAAGCAGTTAATTTATTAAATTAAATTTGTTGGCTACTTGTTGGCTACTAATACAAGAAATATGATAAAAAAATAAGAATTAAAAAGAAATATGAAAAAAAGTTAAAAAAATATCATAAAATTAAAGTTTAGATATTTTTCAATAATTAAATTATTCATAGAAAAAAAGATTTTTTTATTTACAATAGAAATCGTAAAAATTTCTATGAATAATTTTTTTATTTATTAAAAATAGAATTTAAATCTTTATATATTTTTGTTGAACGGCCACTACCTACCTGTTTTTATCTTTTCATTATCCTGTAATTCTTTTTAAAGCTCTTTCTATCGTTCTTTGTGATATATTCGGGCAAAGAATCATAATATCTTTTTTTGGAAAGTGGCTCTAATGATTTTTTTGAATAACAGAAAATACCCTTTTCTGCTGAAGTTAATTTTTTTCTTTTCCAATTAGATTAAATCTGTCATCGCATTCTTTATATGCTTTTTAAGAAAATCCCTAGCATATACTTTATAAATGGAAGCTCATCATTTTTCTCCAGTATGCCATTTTTTTCACTGGAGTTTTTGTAATTCTTTATAATAAGATTCTTTGCTTTCTTCAATGAGCATTTCTATACTGATATACCTTCCAACAAAATAATCGAACTTATAAAGTAAAAAGAAGTGTTAGTATCCTACTCATTCTTCCATTACCATCATCAAAGGGATGAATGCATAAGAAATCATGGATAAGTGCAGGTATTAGAATTAATGGTGGAATATTTTTCTTTCACTGCTTTCTTGTAAGCTTCCACCATTTCATCAAAGTAATGTTCCGTTTCAAAACTGCTTACTGGCTGAAATCGTACTTTTTTTATTTCCTAAAGCATCTACTTCCACAATGGTGTTATCCATAGTCTTAAATTTTTCCCTTGTTATTTATATAGGAATAAGAATATAACTGATTATGAAGTGTTAAAATGTCATTTTTTTATTAAATTCTATATATGCATAATTTTTCATGGATGATATCAAGCACATGTCTATATCCTGCAATTTCTTCTTCATTTCTGTTTTTTTAGGTTCTACTTTTTTTATTCATCAGTTCCTTAAGTCTTGTATCACTGGTATAAATTCCTTCAATAGCATTGGAAGACTTGGTACTTTGTATTTTAGCAACATCTATCATCTTCTCTAAAATGTCTGAATAATTTTTCTACATAGAGTTCCTGCTTCCCTTTATATTCGTGAATCTTTGCAATAGTATGATATATATTAACAGGTAAAGATAGTTCCATAAGTTTTTAAATAATTAAATTTCCTCAAAATAGTACCTCCTTTTTTTCATAGCCATTATATCATATTTGGCTATGAAATATCAATAATGGCGAGAATAATTTCGCCATTATTTTTATAAAAAAAAGAGAATTCTTAAGTTTTCTATTCTCAAAAATTCTCTTAATTCTATCAGGTCATAGTCTAAACTTTTTTTATCAACACTATTTGACAAACAACCATTATATTCCTAATTATATCAGGTCATAGTCTAAAATTTTTTTATCAACACTATTTGATAAATAACCAAAATTCTTAGATTCCCCTATATTTTAATCTTTTTCTTTCTTCCTTTTTCTTGCCAAACCATATCACTTATATCAAAAATCTTCTTCTGGTGGAGAAGCTGGACTCCCATAAGAATTCTATATTTTTTTCTTTATTTTTCAATAATTGACTTACCTACATATGTTGATATACCTCTATTTATCTTCATAGAATTCTTTAATATACTTTTTTTCAGCTCTTTAAATAACATTAATCTTGAATCAGTTTCTGCAACAGTATTTATCTCTCCACGTTTTTATACAATTTGAATTTTTCAAATATTCCAGAAGGAAAAAAATTGTAAAAAAATCCTTGTTTATCTTGAATATCATAACATAATTCTCCTGATTTTTAGTTTAATTTCTCTCATAGAAAAATTTTTTTCATTTTTTTAATGCAATAAAATAATTAGGTTCAATAGGTGTTATTAACCCAATATCAGTTATTTTTTTCTATACTATCAAATATTTCAAACTTTGGTTCATCATAAAATGTATGGACAACATATTGTAATCCTCCTAATTTTTTTCTTCTACTCTTTTAAAACTTTCAATTAAATCATCCTTTAACATAAAGAAATATACTGCATGTCCTCTCATAAATTTCTCCTTCTTATTATGATTAATTATTTTTCTAGTATTTTTGATATTCACTACATCTAGAACTTTCTGTAACCTTAATTCAAGTTCATTAACTGTGTCTTCATCTTGTTCAAGTGAATAAATTATATTTCCTATATCTTCATGCCACAATAATTCATAACAAGTGTTTTTACATAATTTAATGACACTAAACCAAATATAATCTTTCTTTTTCTTCTACTTTCATATTAAATTCTTTAGTAAATATCTTTTGCTAAATAGTCATTCCCATCTTCATAATCAAAATTAATAAGCAAAAAAATTCTGTCCTATTTTCTTTATTCTCATTTATTACTTTTTTTATATTACCCTTTTTCATAATTTATTTTACTCCTAATGATTTATTTATTGCATCTCTTGAATGCTGTAAACTAGCAATAATTTCCTTTTTGATTCATTAGAGAAAAGCTGAATAAATATTTACATTTTTTTATTCATATAAAACTGTGCTGTATTTTTGGATTTATCTTATCTAAAAATTTTTTTAAAATTATTGTATCTTGAGGTAATTTTTTTCTTTTATACTATCCCAATTTTGTAAAAACAATTTTTAGGAAGAACAACATCATAGATAAAATCTTCAATTGCATCCCAATTATTAGCACAATATTTTTGGATAATTTAAAGCTTTTTTTATTGAGTAAATTAATTCTAACTTAGTGTCAATCATACAACAATTTATAAAAACTTCTTCTTTTTTTGTTTATATTTCTTTTTTCAAAATATCTATAATCTCATTTTTTTCTCATTAGTTTCAATCAATTTTTTTCTATATATGCATCGCTTATTTCATTGTATACTGATTTATAATTTTTTTCCACATAATTATATAAATCTGTATTCATACTAACTATATCTTCTTTTTTTATTAAAATTTGAAGATAAAATTTTCCAATATATATTTTCTTCTAAGATACTCTTAAAATCATCTATATCTTGATAAAAAAATTCTTTCAAATTGTTTGTCTGAAATATATTTTTTTAGGTAGAGACAAATATTTCTAATACATTTCATATTGGCTCCTTTTTTTACTAATTTTTTTCATATTCCCCAATGCTCAATTATTTTTATTTTTCTTTTTCTGCTTTTTTTCACATAAAACAACCAATTTTTTTCAAACTTTCTATTAAGTATTTTTTTCTTATATCTATTATAAGAATGTTTTCCAATATTTATATAATACATTCCCCTTAATTCAATTACATCTTCTCCTAAACTAAATATGTTTATCCAATGAAGAATAATATTTTTTTGAGTTTAGTTATACTCTCTTCTTTAAAAATAAGTTAGTCCATGATAGTTCAATCCATATTTTTTTCTTTATTGTTTTCTAATTCTGATAAAGTTTTTTTATCCATTCAAAACTGTCTATCATATATAAAATTAGATTATCTTCCAAAAAAATTCTTTTTTCTCCAACTATTCCAAAATCATGTTTCAACATATTTATCTTTCCTCTCTATTATCAGTTAATTTAACAGTTAGCTTTTCTACACCTTATTATCTTGTTTTTCTTTTTTTCTGCTTTTTCACATAAAACAACTAATTTTTTTCTAGACTTTCTATTACTTCTTCTTTATTACAATTCCTTCTTTCATAATCATCTATTTTTTTATTAAAAAAAGCCTATCAATACAAAAATTTTTGAGTAGCTTCACTAAATAATCCTTTCCAAGAAGAAACTATCTTTTTTTAATTTTGATATATTTTTCTTTTTTCAATATATGTACTCCCTTTATAAAATAAACCTTTGTTTTTTTCTTTATTTTTTTAGCTTATCTGATGTTTTTTTAAACACTTTAAACTATCAGACATAATATCAATTACTCCAGCATTTAAATAAACTTTTTTTCTTTTTCTGATGTTTCAAAACTATAAACTAACATATTCTTCTCCCTTGTTTTTATTCATATTACTTTTTAGGTAGCATAAATTTTTTTATATTATTTTTTTAGTATTTACAAGAACTTTACTATTTTTTTATTTAATTATGTACTCTTTTTCTTCTGGCAATAAACTTTCTTTTAAAAGTTCCATTATCAATACTTTTGTTTAATTCTTTTAACTTCATCAGTTATATCTGTTATTTTTTTACTATCCATTCATTCACATATTTTTTTAACAGCCTCTCCTCTTATTCCAAGTTGTATTGATCTTCTTCCTATTGGTTTTCCATGGATATCTCTTTCAGGATCCCATTGACATCTAACTAATGAGTTTTTTTAACTTTTTCTTTCCATTCATCTTCTGTTATACCTAAATTAGGTTTATATGATGAGATTACAGAATTTTTTTAACTATTTCATCAAAGGCTTCTCTTTTTAATATCAATAGCTAAAACTCTTTCTTGATTTTTCTTTTTCCGCCCAACCACATCTATACATCATCCATAGGAATGAAGGTTTTATCCAAGTCATTCTTGTTAAGCTACAAATGTTCTCCAAATGTTCTAGTTTTATTGCTTCGTCAGCAATTTTATCATTATATGCTTGATAAACTCTTATTGTTTTTATCATCATATTTTTGCATAAATTTTTTTCTTTCTTGTTCTTCATACTTCATTAATCTTGTTCCTCCACATCTTCATCTGTAAAATCATGTCTATTTAATTGTTTTTATTGCATATTCTCTAATAAGTTCATTTTCATTTTTTAGCTAATAATTCTAATTTTTTTCTTTTTGCTTTTTGGAGTATTGGTATATCCCAAGGCATAAGTACATTTTCTAGCTATATTAAAAAAATTCGTCCTCTTTCTTATAATCAAGTTCCATAACTGCTAAATCATACACACGGTTTTATTAGTTTGGAGAGTGTTTCTTTTCAAGTAAAAAGCTAAATCTTCATGTTGACGATGCCTTTTTATCACATGCCAATTCAATTAAAAAAATTCATTAAAAGAATCATCTTCTAAATAGTAATCTCTGATTATAATCATAATTAAAGTTATTAATATCTCAATGATATATCCTGTATCATTGCCAACATCTTTTTTTGTTAATCTTGTAAAAAAATTTTTATCACTTTTCGTGGCTTATTTTTTTAAATTTTTTTCTATCAACTCTTGATAACTTAAATTTAATATCATTTCTCTTTCTTTTATTGTCATTTTTTTAATCTTCCTTTTATTTTTAAATCATATGGTACATAACTTTTTTTATTTTAGTTATCCTTTTTCCATTGTATTGTATTTTTTTGTTTTTTTAATCAATTATTTTTTTATAATAAAAAAATGGAGTTGTCAAACTCCATTTTCTTTATATCAGCTGATATTTAGTTTTTTATTATGCTATATATTTTTGTATTGCTTCTAGTTCAACCTTTTTAAACTCTATATTTGTTAGGGTGCTTTTCAGATTTCTTTATTTGTTTTTCTTATTGTTTCTATCCAAGCATCGTAACTTTCATAGACTGTGTTATCAAAGGCTACTCCTGAAGTTTTTTTGTCCTTCAAGGTATTTTTATCAGTGACTTATCATTTTCTATTTCTTTCATTACTGTTACTTCCCTTTTTATAGCATTTTTCCAATTTTTTTAGCATATTTTTCCCATTAGTTCCTTTTTTTCAGTTGCATTCATAACTTTTACCTCCATAATTTTTATTTTTTTATTTTTCTAACTTGGCTGCCTTGTTATGAATTAATAATAACTTATTTTTCTTCGTTATTTCCTTTTTCTATATGGACTGATATACTTCTATGGAATAAACAGTGTTTTTTTAGAATATAATATTTTTTTCAATTATAAGTTTTTAGAAACTCTCTTGTTTCTAAATTTTTGGATACTTTTTATATCTCTTGTTACCAAATCAAAGGTAAATTTATAGTTATCTAGTTGCCCATAGATTTCTCTTTTTATCTATATCTACCTCTAAAGAGTCTTCTTTAAATCTTAAAGAATGAAAATATATCTTTTAAATTTTTTTACATTCTAAATAATTATCAACTTCATCTTTTTCTAATATTTAAATTTATTTCATCTTGTCCATCAAATTCATATCCAATAATTCTTTCAATCATGTCATTATATCTTTCTAATCTACCTGTTCCCCAATCAATATCTATTACTAATTCTTTATATTTTTGTTGATTCATAATATCCTTCATCTTCAGCAATATCATCTTCATATAATCCATATTTTTTTCTATCATTTCTTTACTAATTGGAGTTCCTATTCTTAAATCTTCTACCAAACAATACTCCTCATCAAAAATTTGAATCCTTACTACTGTTCCTGTATATAAATAAACATGTATTTTTGGATGTTATATCCTCTATTGCACTTCCTGGTTCATATATTAAATAACTATAAAAATCATCAAAACTAGTATTTTTCATTATTTAATAAATTTATTATCTTCTCTATTGAATCTCCTAATTTAATTCCTTGATATTCATATTTCATTTGTTTTTCCTCCTTTTTTTCTGCAAAAAAATTACTTTGTCCATCTTCTTTTTTTCTATCTACTATATAGGATAAACCTGTACTTCCTTTTTGAATCTTTTTGGCATTGTAGACTCATCTAAGCATGCTACTTCAAAGTCTATTCCTATATCTTTTTCCATAGCCCTTTACTATACTATTACTGCTTCTTTTTACATCTTCTTCATTAATTGAGCTTTAAACTGTCTACCTAGCTCTTCAACTCTTGAACCTATTACATCATAGAAACTTGTACTCTATTTTTAGAAAAAAAGCTATATAAATATTTTTTTCAATCTACATAGCTTTTTTTCTGATTTAAATCTAATTCTTAAAAATAATTCTATTGCTTAATCTAATAATGTTATTTTTTTCTTTAATTCTTCTAACTCATCATTTATTTTATTCATTTTTCTCTATCTTCATCAACTACATACATTTCTCTCAAGCCTCCTCTTGGTGGATATAATCTGCCTATTATTTTTCTTAACTTCTTGATATTTTTTTAACATCATCCATTTCATCTGTATCTATCACATATATCAGCTCATTTTAAAAATTTTTTTCACTAATCTTTCATTATAATCATCTAAATCATATTTTTTTCTATAAATTCTAATAATTTATTTGCTGCGTCTTTTAATTTTTAAAAAAATTCATTTTTCTTTTTCACCTCTTATTATATTCAACTATTTTTATTTTTTTATCAACAGGAATAACTAGTTCTTTTTTTATTTTTTTCTAAAATTAGTTATTTTTACACTAAATCATATGATATATAACTTTTTCTGTAATCTTATAAAGAATTTTTTTCCAAATCTTTTTTTGCAATTTCTATTTCATCATTAGCTTTTATGTGTTTTTTTCTAAATTATTTTTTTATCATAAACATAATATTCATATATACTATCCCCATATGTTCTAAAATAATCTTCTCTTAAAAAAATTTAAATTTTTTTAGTTCCTTATCTGTTATTTTTCTTGTAATGTCAACTTGATATCAGCTAAAAATTCTTTTTAAATCATCTATATATGTACTTGAGTTATATCTCATATCTTTATATTTTTTTCAATTACACTTATTAGTCCTTCTACTGAGTCCCTAAGTTCTATAAAATCTTCTTCTACAAAAATTTTTTTCTGCTTTTTTTAATTCTTCGCATATCATAATTATATAGCTCCTTCCATCTGCTATTTAATAGGATAAGTTTCTATTACTTTACCAAAATCTTTTTGAATAGTGATCTACTCCCACTTGTAAAAGTAGGAGCTTCTTCGGAAGTAATTAAATTTTATCCATCTATTTTTTTCAAACTTATTTTTCATCTTCATAATACCAACTATTACTTCTCTTTTTATTTCCTTCAACATCTAGGATATAGAAAATTCTTCTGTCTTTTTCATGCCATATTATTAATCTTACAATTGCTTTTTTTCATTAGGATACTTAATTAATCTTACTTTATCTCCTACATCAAATTTAGGCTTTTTTTAATATTTCATATCCCTCTTTTTTATTATTGCTATTTTTTTGGTGTATGTTCTTTACTTTTTCCCTATTACTACAACTTTTTAAATAATTATCATTTTTCTTCAATACATTTTAATATTGAAAAAAATATATTTCCTTCTCCTTCAGTTTCTGAATAAATAAGATCTATTCCTCCATTTTTTTAATTACTCCATAAGTTCCTACATAATTTTTATTCATATTCTACTTTTTCCTTATTTTTTTAGTATTTACAAGAATTTTACTATTTTTTTATATAAGTTTACAAATTTTTATTTATAAAAAAAGCCAAATGTAAGTTTTAGGCTCACACTTGGCTTTCTGATTATTCTATTATTTTTGAGAATAAAGCTTTTTACTTCATGTTTTTTTGGATTAATCCTACTGATTTATCAATGATTTCTCCATTTCTAAATACTAGTAAAAGTAGGTACGCTCATAATTTTGTATTGAGCTGCTAATTCTTCTTCTTCATCTATGTCTACTTTAACTATTTTTTTCTGTTTGGATCTTCTTCTACAACTTCATCTAATATAGGTACTAAACTTTTTACAAGGTCCACACCAGTTTGCACCAAAATCTACTACTACTATTCCTTCTGCTTTTTAATACTTCTGCTTCAAAATTTTCTTTTTGTTCCTTTTTATTAATGCCATTTTTTATCCTCCTATAAATTTAATTTTTATATTATTATTTATGTATACATTATAAAATAGTCTTTATATATTTTCAGTGATATAGTCACAATATTATTTTTTTGCTTATTTATATATTTATCTATTTATGTTAAAAATAAAAGAAAATATATAATTATGTTAGGAAAATATTATGGAAAATATAAAAAGAAAAAAATTTGAATTTGAAGTCAGTCCTGAATATGAAGGAATGAGATTAGATAAATATTTAGCTGAACAGATTGAAGAAGCAACTCGTTCTTATTTAGAAAAAAACTTATAGATAATTCCTATGTAAAAAAATAAATTCAAAAATTATAAATAAGAATGGTAGAAAAATTAAAATCAGGTGAAAAAAATTGAAATTTCTATTCCTGAAGAAGAAAATATAGATATTGAAGCTGAAAAATATTCCTTTGGATATAGTTTTTTTGAAAATGATGACTTTTATTTTTAGTAAATAAAAAAATATAATATGGTAGTTCATCCTGCCTATGGAAACTATAATGGTACTTTAGTAAATGCACTTCTATACTATACAAATAATCTTTCTTCTGTAAACGGAAATATAAGACCTGGTATTATTCACAGACTAGATAAAGACACAAGTGGATTAATATTGGTTGCAAAAAAATAATTATGCTCATGCAAAACTTGCTTCTATGTTTACAGATAAAACTATACATAAGACTTATCTTTGTATAGTTAAAAGGTAACTTTTCAGATGAAAATTTAGAAGGTAGAATAGAAAAATTTAATTGGCAGAGATACTAAAGATAGAAAGAAAATGGCTGTAGTTAAAAGAAAATGGTAAACTTGCTATATCTAATTATAGGGTTGTGGAACAAGTAAAAGATTATTCTTTGGTAGAAGTTCTTATAGAAACAGGAAGAACCCATCAAATAAGAGTACATATGAAGAGTATAAACCACCCTATTTTTAGGTGATGTTATCTATGGTAGCGAAGATAGAAATATAAAAAGACAAATGTTACATGCATTTAAATTAGAATTTTTTTAAATCCTTTAGATAACAAAGGAATATACATTTACAGGAAAACTATTTGATGACTTTATAGAAGTAGCAAAAGAGATTAAATTTTAACATTGATAAATATGGAGGAGTTCATGGATAATCCATTGTATCTATACGATTTAGAATATAAGAATGTCATAGGTGTAGATGAAGCAGGAAGAGGTCCACTTGCAGGTCCTGTTGTTGCAGCAGCTGTGATATTAAAACAATATAGTGAAGAACTAGATGAAATTAATGATTCTAAAAAGTTAACAGAGAAAAAAAGAGAAATTATATGATATAATATTAAATAACTTTAATGTTGCAGTAGGAATTGCAAGTGTGGAAGAAATTGACAAATTAAACATTCTCAATGCTGACTTTTTAGCAATGAGAAGGGCATTAAAAGATTTAGAGAAATTTCATGAAGTTGATAAAGATTACATAGTTCTAGTTGATGGAAATTTAAAAATCAAAAGAATATGAAGGAAAAACAGTTTCCTATAGTAAAAGGAGATGCAAAAAGTCTTAGTATTGCAGCTGCCTCTATAATTGCAAAAGTTACTAGAGATAGAATTATGAAAAACTTAGGACTTAAATATCCTGATTATGATTTTGAAAAAAATAAGGGCTATGGAACTAAAAAACATGTGGAAGCAATTAAGACTAAAGGTGTCTTAAAAAAATATTCATAGAAAAGTCTTTTTAAGAAAAAAATTTTTAGATGAAACTAAAGATGAACCTAAGGAAGTACAATTGAGAATACTTTTAATATAAAGGTCAGTGATAATTTTGAATACAAGAGAAATAGGAAATAAATACGAAGATAAAAAGTGTGGAAATCTTAATTAAAAAAATAGTTACAAAATACTTGAAAGAAATTATCAAAATAAATATGGTGAAATAGATATAATTGCACAAAAAGATGATGAAATTGTATTTATTGAAGTGAAATATAGAAAGACAAATAAATTTGGCTATGGCTATGAGGCTGTGGATAGAAAAATTATTTAAAATTGTTAAACTAGCTCAACTCTATATGCAGTCTAAAAATATGAAAAAAATACAAAAATGAAGTTTGACTGTATGAGTTACTTAGAAGATGAACTTGACTGGATAAAAAACATTGTATGGGGTGATGAAATTGGCTTTTAGTTGTCCTAAATGTAGATGTAGACATTGTGAAGAAAAAGAGCATTATCTTACCTGAAAAAGAAAAATTTTATTAAAATAGAGCTTAATACTTACTATGCTAAAAACTTGTCTAAATTGTGGCTATACTGAGTTCTACTCTGCAAAAATTGTAGATGATGAAACTGAGAAAAAAATGTAAGGACAATGCTGAACCTGAAGGAAGCTATTAAAAAAGAGTTTAAGAGTTTTACTCTTTGATGATAGTTGTACCTCTTGTCATAATACTTTAGATAGAGAAGGCTTTATCTGTTCTAAATGTTTAGAAAATTTGAAAAAAGAAGCCTACTTAAAAAAATAAGGAGAATTTTTTTCTATGTTTTTCATCTATGAAAAAAAGCTATAAGACAGATTATAGCTGACTACAAATTAAGAAATAGAAAAAGATTTAGCAAAGGATTTAGCCTATCTTATTCAAAAAAACCTTTTTTTCAGTTGCTTGAAAGAGAAAAAAATTGATATTATTATACCTGTTCCAATAAGTGATGAAAGAATGCTTGAAAGAGGTTTTAATCAAATAGAATACCTTTTGGAGCTTTTATCTGTCAATTACAAGAAAAATTCAAAGAATTAAAGACACAAAACATATGTATAATTTGAAAGATGTAGAGCAAAAATGTTAAAAATGTTTTTTTAAAAATAAGTTGAATTTAACTAATAAAAATGTTTTTAATAGTTGATGACGTAGTAACAAGTGGAGCGACTATTCGTTCCATATGTGAAGAGTTAGAGAAAACTAATGAAAACATCAATATAAAAAGTATTTTTCAATAGCTATGGCAAGACACTTCATTAACAATTAACTTGCAAAGGAGGAAATGGAAGTATATATAGATAATCAAAAGACAAACTTCGGTAGGCGAACTAAAGATTTAGAAAAAAATCTTAAAAAGCTATCAGTAAAAACTTGAAAAATAATAAAGTTATAGAAAATATCTATATCAATGGAAGTTCAATAGAAGAGTTCCCTTTCATAGATATGGATATGAAAAATGTGATGGAAGTTACTACAAAATCATATGTTGATTTATCTCTTGAATCCCTAAACCTTTCAAAAAGAATATATTGAAATATTTTTTTGATATAAATAGCAGTTTTCAAGAAAATATTATAGAAAAAGAAGAAATTTCTGCAATTGAAATTGAAGAAACTGATGTTTTTCTAAATTGGTTCTCAGATTTATTATATTTTTTTAATTACTAATTATAGCTTTACTTTTTCCTGAATTAGAAGAAACTTTTGAAACTTTTTAAAGGAGAACTAGCTATTTTATCTGAGTTTAAAGAAAAGAAAGACTATATTGCTTATGTAAGTACTTTTAAATTACTGTGTTTCTGATATACTTGAAACATTCGTTGCCAATATAGATTATTATCAAAATTGTATATTGAATGATGAGGCACAAAAGAATAATTTATTTTTAAATAGGGAGGGTTTTTATGAGAAGATTAGTTATAGCTGGAAACTGGAAAATGTATAAAAATAATAGCGAGGCTGTTGCAACATTAACAGAATTAAAAAAATTTAACAAAGGACGTAAAACAATGTAGATATAGTTATAGGAGCACCTTTTGCTTGTCTTTCAGATGCAGTTAAAAGCTGTTGAAGGAAGTAATGTTAAAATTGTTGCTGAAAAATGTATATCCAAAAATAGAAGGAGCATACACTGGAGAAATTTCTCCTAAAAATGCTTAAAGATATTGGAGTTGAATACGTTATCTTAGGTCACTCTGAAAGAAGAGAATACTTTAAAGAAAGTGATGAATTCATAAATCAAAAAGTTAAAGCAGTTTTAGAAATAGGAATGAAACCTATACTTTGTATTGGTGAAAAGTTAGAAGAAAGAGAAGGAGGAAAAACTCTTGAAGTTCTAGCTACTCAAATAAAAAGGTGGACTTGCTGATTTATCTAAAGAAGAAGCTGTAAAAGTTATAGTTGCCTATGAACCAGTTTGGGCTATAGGAACAGGAAAAACTGCAACTCCTGAAATGGCACAAGAAACTCATAAAGAAGTTAGAAATGTGCTAGCTGAAATGTTTGGAAAAGAAGTTGCTGACAAGATAATAATTCAATATGGTGGATCAATGAAACCTGAAAATGCAAAAGATTTATTGAGCCAAGAAGATATTGATGGAGGACTTGTTGGAGGAGCTTCATTAAAAGCAGATTCATTCTTTGAAATTATAAAAAGCAGGAAATTAAAAATATATTGGAGGAAATTTTAAATGATAGGTATAGGAATCGTAGGGCTACCTAATGTTGGAAAGTCTACATTATTTAATGCAATAACGAAGGCAGGAGCAGCAGAGGCAGCAAACTATCCTTTTTGTACAATAGAACCAAATGTTGGAATGGTAACTGTTCCAGATGAAAGATTAAATGCACTTGCACAAATTATAAACCCTGAAAGAATAGTTCCTGCAACTGTTGAATTCGTTGATATAGCAGGACTAGTAAAAGGAGCTTCAAAAGGGGAAGGTTTAGGAAATAAGTTTTTATCAAATATCAGAGCAACATCTGCTATTTGTCAAGTTGTAAGATGTTTCGATGATGAAAATGTAATCCATGTAAGTGGTCAAGTAGACCCTATAAGTGATATAGAAGTAATAAATACAGAGTTAATTTTTTTGCTGATATAGAAACTATTGAAAAAGCAATAGAAAAACATGAAAAAAATTAGCAAGAAATAAGATTAAAGAATCAGTAGAGCTTATGGCTGTTCTACCAAAAGTCAAAAAAACACCTTGAAGAATTTAAACTTTTTAAAAACTTTAGATTTAACTGATGAAGAAAAACAAGTTTTTAAAAAAACTATCAATTACTTACTTTAAAAACCTATGATATTTTGCAGCTAATGTTGCAGAAGATGATTTTAGCAACTGGAAATAAATACGTAGATTTAGTAAAAGATTATGCAGAAAAAAATTGGTTCAGAAGTTGTAATAGTTTCGGCTAAAGTTGAAGCTGAATTACAAGAAATGGATGATGAAAGTAAAAAGAATTCTTAGAAACTTTAGGAGTTAAAAGAAGCAGGACTTAATAGACTTATAAGAGCAAGATTTAAACTTTTAGGGTCTACAAACATACTTTACAGCTGGTGTTAAAGAAGTTAGAGCTTGGACTATTAGAATAGGAGATACTGCTCCTAAAAGCTGCTGGAGAAATACATACAGATTTTTGAAAAGGTTTATAAGAGCAAAAAGTTGTTTCTTATGATGACTTTTATTAAATATTCAGGTTGGAAAGGTTCTCAAGAAAATGGAGTTCTAAGACTTGAAGGAAAAGAATACATTGTCCATGATGGAGATTTAATGGAATTCTTATTTAATGTGTGAACTACTCAAGACTAACACCCTACGAGTGCTAGAGTCGAGAGCTTCATAAGATAACTGAAAAAGTAAGTTATCTTCTAAGAAGTTTGGTTTTTAAAAACCCTTATTCTTTTTGGCTAGTCCACGATAGCCACTACTGGATAAGACTTGCATCTACACCGCTACTTTTTATCTGTATATTATATTTTAAAAAGAACAACTATACAGAACAGTGAATATTTTTACAAGGCTACTGTTTACTAGCCTTAACTCCATATATTCAGTTGCTAATGTTCTAAATATATTATACACTAAAAACTAGTAAAATTGCAAAATTTTTAGTGCAACATTTTCAATGTTGGTGTTATTCATACCCCTACGAGTACATGTCTCACGGCTAACACCTCAACGAGTGCTAGAGCCACGAGTGTTCTAACACATTTAATAAAATTTAGAATTTGAGGGGTTTTAAAGTTGAAAATTTGAGGATTTAGTGATATATTTTTTTATATATTATTTAAAAAAATAAAATTATTAGGAGGAAAAATGAGTTTTAATTGTGTAAAAAGTTGAAAACGATTATGATAAGTATGTACTTGTAAGTACTACAGGTAAAAATAAATCTACCTGATTATCTAGACAAAAAAAGAGTAAAGACCTTGCTAAAAGCTGTTATTGAAAAAAATGAATTCACAGCAAAGGCATCTGAAAAATTAGCAATGACATTAGTAAATAATAAAAAGGTTGTAGATTTTTATAATAGTTGGTTTAGGAGATAAAAGCTAAATTAGATGCTAAAAATATAAGACAATATCTTTTTGATACTTTAAAAATGAAACAGGAAAAAGTTTTTATTAAGTTTTTGCTAATGAAGAATTAGACAATATGGATATTGTTGCTGAAGTAGTTGAACATATCAACTATACATTTTGATAAATATATTTCTAAGAAAAAAAGATAAATTCTTAGAAGTTTCTTATTTAACAGACAAAAAAAGTTCCTAAATTAATAGAAGGTTATGAACTTGGTAAAAATTTCTAATATTGTAAAAGATTTAATCAATGAACAAGCAAGTTATGACACCAAAAGCACTTGCTGACAAGGCTGTTGAACTTGGTAAACAATTCGGTTTCCAAGCTGAAATAATGGATGAAAAGAAAATTCAAAAATTAGGAATGAATGCTTATCTTGGTGTTGCAAGAGCAGCTCATCACAGACCTTATCTTATAGTTATGAGATATAAAGGAGATGAAAAGTCTAAATATACTCATGGTTTTAGTAGGAAAAGGACTTACTTATGATACAGGAGGTCTATCTTTAAAAACCTACTGATAGCATGCCTTACTATGAGATGTGACATGGGTGGAGCAGGAACTATGATGGGAGTTATGTGTGCTATTGCTAAAATGAAAGTTAAAAAGAATGTAACTTGTGTTATAGTTGCTTTGTGAAAAACTCTATAGGACCTAATGCTTACAGACCTGGTGATATCTTAACTGCTATGAATGGAAAAAAACTATAGAAATTACAAACACTGATGCTGAAGGAAGATTAACTCTAGCTGATGCTTTAACTTATATAGTTAGAAAAGAAAAAGTTGATGAAGTTATAGATGCTGCAACTTTAACAGGAGCTGTTATGGTAGCTCTTGGTGAAGATGTAACAGGAGTATTTACTAACAACGATGAAATGGCAAAAGAAATCATTTCGGCTTCAAATAATTGGAATGAATATTTTTGGCAAATGCCAATGTTTGATATCTTCAAAAAGAATTTCAAATCACCTTATGCCGACATGCAAAAACAGTGGTATTAGATGGGGCGGCTCAACAAATGCGGCTAAATTCTTAGAAGAATTTATTGATGATATAAAATGGACTCACTTAGATATAGCAGGAACTGCTTGGGCTAGTGGAGCTAATCCATACTATTCTCAAAAAGGAGCTACAGGACAAGTATTTAAAACTGTATTCTCTTATTTAAAAATAGTAAAAATTAATATATTAAAATTAAAAAATGGAGCTTTAAAGGCTCCATTTTTTTAAATTTCTAGGATTTTTCGTATGAAAAATTTTATTACTGTCTATTATTTATTTATAATTTCTAACATATCTTCAACTGTTTTTCTCCAAAATAAACATGTTGGTCATCTACTATAATAGCAGGTACACTCATAATATCATATCTATTTTTGAAATCTTGGAAAGTGAAGATATTTATCATTTTCCATTTCAATATTTTTATTTAAAGTTGCAATTCTTTGAGTTGCTTGAACTGTCTTTGGACATTTAGTACAAGACAATGAAATTCTATTTTTAATATTTATTGGTTTATCAATTTTTTCAATTTTTCTAGGCTTTCAGGAGTAACTTTTTGTCCTGGTCCTGCAACATTGTATAGTCCCTAATATGAAAAGAGTTTAATTCATGTCCACTTGGTAAACTTGAATATTTCAATCCTGAGAAGTTTCATCTTTATCTAAAAACAGCTATAGTAGGTGTTCTTTCAACTTTTACCTTAGCTTCTAATTCTTTGTTTTCTCCTTCATTATATGAAGAGAATTTTTAATTTTTCAGGAGCTATAGAAGCTATATCTTTTACTGCTTCTTCAATAGCTAGAGACTCTTCAATAGCAGGATTTTTGAAAACTACTATTTCTACTGGATTTTCAAATCTATCAACAACTGTTACTAATTGTTGTTTTAAATCATCATCTAGAAAATTTTCTTTTTCTGTCTTAATAGATGTTGTTTTTTGTTCTTCTTTTTCTTCTTTCTTAAGTCCTAATTCTTCTCTTAAGTCATGAACATATTTTTCTATACTTGTAGCAGCGATAGCTCCATCAGCAACAGCTGTTACAACTTGTCTTAATCTCTTAGGTCTTATGTCTCCTACTGCGAATACTCCTTTAACATTAGTCATTAAATCTTCATTAGTAGGTATGAATCCACCTTCTCCTATTTCAATATGTCCTTTGAATATTTGACTTGAAGGAGCATATCCAACGAATACGAATACTCCAAATGTTTCTCCAACTTTTTGCTTTGTACTCAGTGATTTCTCCTGTTACATTATTTTTAAATTTACTAGCAGTTGGTTTCATATCTCCTGTTAATTCAATTAATTCAGTATTGAATTTAGTTGTAATTTTTGGATGTGCTTTTACTTTATCTCCTATAGACTTAGCACAAGTAAAAATCAGGTTCTCTTGCTATTATTGTTACAGATTTTTCCATATTTTGTTAAGAACATAGCTTCTCTACAGCAGCAAATCCTGCTCCAATAACAAAATATATCCATTCCTGTAAAGAATTCTCCATCACAAGTTGCACAATAAGCAACTCCTCTTCCTGTAAATTCTTGTTCTCCAGGGAAACCCTAATTTTCTAGGTGCTGCCCTGTTGCTATTACAACACTTAGTGCTGAATATTCAGCATCTTTAGTTTTGATAGTTTTTATATCTTTAGTAAAGTCCATATCTACAACTTCACCTTGTACAAAAATTAACTCCAAAACCTTCAGCTTGTTTTTCTAGTTTGAGTCATAAGCTCAGTTCCAGAGATTTCTAATATACCTGGATAGTTTACAACTTCACTAGTTAGACTTATTTGTCCACCTTTATTTTCTTTTTTCTACAACTAAAAACATCTAATTTTGCTCTTCCACCATATATTCCAGCAGATAGACCAGCAGGTCCTCCACCTATAATAATCATATCATAAAATTTTTTTCCATGTTCTCTTCCTCCTTGTTTAGGGGCTTATACCCTTTTTATATCTCTAAAAATAGTTAAATCTCTTATTTTCAGTTATACAAAAGGGATAATAATACCCTTATATATCTTATAATGCTCCAATTAAATCTAAGCTTGGTTTTAAAGTTTCGCTTCCAGGTTGCCATTTAGCTGGACATACTTCTCCGTGTTCAGCAACAAATTTAGCTCCTTGAAGTTTTCTTAATAATTCTTTAGCTTCTCTTCCAATTCCATTGTCATGTGACTTCATAAGCAACGATTTTTCCTTCAGGATTGATTACAAAACTTCCTCTTAATGCTAATCCTTCTTCTTCTATCATAACTTCAAATGTCTTGCTAAGAATCCAGTAGGATCTGCGATCATTGGGTAAGTTACTTTAGAAATTTTTTCTGAGTGGTCTGCCCATGCTTTGTGTACGAATGCTGTATCACAAGAAACTGAGTAAACTTCTGCTCCTTCTTTTTGGAATGCTGCATAGTTATCTTGTAAGTCTTCTAATTCAGTTGGACATACGAATGTAAAGTCTGCTGGATAGAAAACGAATACTGACCATTTTTCCTTGTAAATCTTTTATCTGTAACTGTTATAAAATCTTTTTCTCCTTTTTGAAAGCTTGTGCTTTGAATTCAGGTACTTTTTCCTATTAATGACATAATATGCCTCCTTTAATTTTTAATATTTTCTAAACTTTTTAAACTAATAATTAAATTGTAATCATTACAAATACATAATACTATATCTGACTTATCTTGTCAAGTATTATTTTTAAAATTTTTATTTTTATATTGAAAATAAATAAAAAGAATCTTTTAAAGTAAGTTCTTAAAAATCTTTACTGAATTTTTAAATCTTGTTATAAATGGAATGCCTTCAATACTGTTGGATTGTAGCTTATATGAACTTGATTACTGGATAGCTAGAGCAAATAAATTTGTAGAAGAAGAGGAAGAAAGACAAAATAAAGAAGATTAGAGGCTGAGATTAGCCTCTTATGGTGCATTATTACACATTGTATCTATTAATACTAGTGTTCCAAAAATATATAATTATTAATGCTATAGATATAATTTTTGAAAAAGTAGAACCATCTACAAAGACTCCGTATAAAACCTGCTAAAATTAACCAGCCTATAGGAGTTAAAATTAAAAATAATGATGTTATAATTATCATTCCCAAAACAGAAAAAGCTAAACAAAAAGGGGGATTTTTTAAAGCCTTTGAAAATATTAATATTTTTTTATTAACCACTATAATTCCTCCTTTTTCTATAATATACAATATTCAATTTTAAAAAGTCAATAGAATAAATATTGAGGTGGTACACATGGCGCATGATATGAGTTTAACTTGGCAATTGGGAATTGTTGGAGTAAGTGGAGCTCTAAAAATCATTTTCAGATGTTACTGATAAATTAACAGCGTTTTAAACCTTGTTATAAATGGAATGCCCTCAATACCTAATTTAACACCCATAGCCATAACAGCGAATGTTCTATTAAGTTTTAAACCTTGTTATAAATGGAATGCCCTCAATACCCTTTGATTTGAACAAGAACATTGATTTTTATGGTTTTTTAGTTCACTTTTTTTAGGGGGTAGCAACATTTTGAGCATTTGTCCGAGAAAAATGTGCTAAACACATTTTTGTATTAAATATCTATTATCTTTTTATAAAAAGTGAGCATATTTTCCTTTAATACAAATATAAAAAAATAAAATGTTAAAAATTACCCACAAAGCAAACTAAAATTAGAAGTATTTAACTTCTAATTTACTATATACCTAATTCAAAAAGTAAAGTTATATTTATAAAATATTTTTTTATAGTTCCATAGATTATATTTATACTTAATATATATAATATATATTTTATTTTTTGAGCTATTTTTATATAATGTACGAAATAATTTTTTTGAAAGGAGCTATTATACGATGTTATTATCAATTCTAATTCTGATTCTAGTCATACTTATTATAACTGATAAAAATTTAATAAAATCAGCCTTATAAAGTTTTTAGAATTGTGATTTAGGATTTAGTTAGATAATATCAATATAGCTAGTTTATAAATAGATACAATGTAATCATTAACTTTAAATTTTAAATAGTTTTTAAATGAGGCGATTAGATAAAATCGTCTTTTTATAAAATTTTATTTTTACCAAAATTTAGTTTAACCGTACTAGAAATTTAAACAAAAATTAACTATATACTAAGGGTGAAAATATGTCAGAAGTAATAATCTAACAGAGAGAGCAGCAAGAGCACCTCATCGTTCGTTGTTAAAAAGGTCTGGGGTTCGTAGCCGAAGAAATGGATAGACCTATAATTGAATTGCCAATTCATTTAATGAAATAATCCCAGGCATGTACACCTACAAACTTTGGTACAAGCTGTTAAAGATGGAATTAGAAATGCTGGTGGAGTTCCTATGGAATTCAATACTATAGGAATTTGTGATGGACTTGCAATGAATCACTTAGGTGAAATATTCATTGGTAACAAGACAATTGATTGCAGATTCTGTTGAAGCAGTTGCAATGGCAACTCCATTCGATGCAATAGTATTTATCCCTAACTGTGATAAAGTTGTGCCTGGAATGTTAATGGCAGCAGCAAGATTAAATGTACCTTCTATCTTTATAAGTGGAGGAGCTATGCTGCAGGTATACAAAGGTAAAAAGTTGGGTTAAGTAATGTTTTTGAAAGCCGTTGGACAATATGAAATAGGACTTATAACAAGAAAAAGAATTAAATACAGTTGAAGATCTAGCTTGTCCTACTTGTGGATCTTGTGCAGGTATGTATACAGCTAACACTATGAACTGTTTAACAGAAGCTTTAGGTATGGGACTTCCTGGAAACGGAACTGTACCTGCTGTATTCTCTGAAAGATTAAGACTTGCTAAAAAAGCAGGTATGCAAATATTAGAAATTTTAAAAGCTGATTTAAGACCTAGTGACATCATGACTAAAAAGCTTTTTGAAAATGCAGTTGCTGTTGATATGGCTTTAGGAGGATCATCAAATACTGCTCTACACTTTACCAGCTATAGCTCATGAAAGCAGGAGTAGATTTAACTTTAGATGACTTCAACGATATCGCTAAAAAGACTCCTCAATTATGTAAATTATCACCTTCAGGTGAATACTTTATAGAAGATCTATATAGAGCAGGTGGAGTTACAGGAGTTATGAAAAGACTTTATGAAAACGGAAGACTTCATGCTGATGAAAAAACAGTTGCTCTAAGAACTCAAGGTGAACTTGCAAAAGATGCCTATATTAATGATGATGATGTTATAAAACCTTAGGGATAAACCAGCTTATACAACAGGAGGAATTGCAGTTCTAAAAGGAAACCTTGCAGAAGATGGTTGTGTTGTAAAAGAAGGAGCTGTTGATAAAGAAATGCTTGCTCACTCAGGGCCTGCAAAAGTATTTAACAGTGAAGAAGAAACTATAAAGGCCATGAGAGAGAAAAAGATAGTTGCAGGAGATGTTGTAGTTATAAGATATGAAGGGCCTAAAGGTGGACCTGGAATGAGAGAAATGCTTGCACCTACTGCTACAATAGCTGGAATGGGCTTAGGAAAAGATGTCGCTTTAATAACTGATGGAAGATTCTCAGGTGCTACAAGAGGAGCTTCAATAGGACATGTTTCTCCAGAAGCTGCTAGCAGGAGGAACTATTGCAATAGTACAAGATGGAGATATTATCGAAATAGATATTCCAAATAGAAAAATAAATGTAAAAACTTTCTGATGAAGAAATTGCAAGAAGAAAAGCGGAATTAAAACCTTATGAACCAAATGTTAAAGGTTACTTAAAAAGATATGCAGCTCATGTTTTCAAATCAGCTGCCTCTGGGGCTATATATGTAGAATAAGAATTAAAATATATAAATAGGACTATTACAAATTATCTTTAAGTGTAGATAAAAAAATAAGTGAAATTGCATTCTAAATTTTTAGATGAAAAATTAAAAGCAAGTGAGCCGAGCAAATCTCAACATGTCTGAGCTAACTTGTTGCGAGTTGGTTGAATTTACAGCGAACGTTAATTTTTCAGCGTTAAGAAATTTAGCTAGCAATGAACTATTTTTTTACTACACGAATATTTATAATAGTACATAAATTAAATAGGAGAATTTTTAAAATGCACAAACTTTACAATTTTATAGAAACAGAGAAAGACTAACAACGGTTGTGGTAAAACTAAATTGATGCACAGCCCTGTGTTCTCTGAAGAATCAGGGAATGAAAATATATTTAAAAACCAGAAAATTTTACAAAAGACTGGTTCATTTTAAGATAAGAGGAGCATACAACAAGATTGCTAAACTTACAGAAGAAGAAAAAAGAAAAAGGAGTTATAGCTTCATCAGCTGGTAACCATGCTCAAGGTTGCTTTGATGCAGCTAAAAGATTAGGAATCAAAGCTGTTATAGTTATGCCTAAACATACTCCTTTAATAAAGGTTGAAGCAACTAGAAAATATGGAGCAGAAGTTGTACTTCATGGAGAAGTTTATGATGATGCCTATAAAAAAGCTTTAGAACTTCAAAAAGAAAATGGTTATGTATTTGTACACCCTTTCAATGATGAAGATGTTATAGAAGGGCAAGGAACTATTGCACTTGAAATATTAGATGAGTTACCTGATGCAGATATCATACTTGTTCCACTTGGTGGAGGAGGTTTAGTTTCTGGTATAGCTTCTGCAGCTAAACTTAAAAATCCTCAAGTAAAAGTTATAGGAGTTGAGCCTGAAGGTGCTGCCTCTGCAATAGCTGCACTTGAAAAAGGAAAGGTTGTAGAACTAGCTGAAGCTAATACTATAGCTGACGGTACTGCTGTTAAGAGAATAGGTGAAAAGAACTTTGAATATATCAAAAAATATGTTGATGACATAGTTACTGTTTCAGATTATGAGTTGATGGAAGCCTTCTTATTATTGGTTTGAAAAACATAAATTAGTGGCTGAAAACTCAGGTATCTTACCTGTAGCAGCAGCTAAGAAATTAAATATAAAAGGTAAAAAGATAGTTGCTGTTGTAAGTGGAGGAAATATAGATGTTTTTAACTATTTCTTCTATGATAAATAAAGGACTTATTATGAGAGGTAGAATTTTTACTTTCTCTGTTCAATTAGCTGATAAACCAGGACAACTTTTTAAAAAGTTTCTGAGATTTTTAGCAAAAACAAAAATGCAAAATGTTATTAAGTTGGAACACAATCAATTTTAAAAAAATCTATCAAGATTTAAAGATGTTGAATTACAAGTTACAGTTGAAAACAAATAGTGAAGACATATCTCTAAGATTGCTGAAGCTTTCAAGAAAGAAGAAGTATGAAATAGTTAGAGAAAAATCCACCCTATGTAAAGGAGTTATTATGGCAAATGAGATGATAAAAGGAGCTAGAATCCTACTTGAATGTTTATCAAGATTAGGTATAAAAAGAAATCTTTGGTTATCCTGGCGGGGCTGTTATACCTATCTATGATGAACTATATTCTTTTAAAGATATTAAAACACTATTTTTGCAAGACATGAGCAAGGAGCTGTTCATGGAAGCAGATGGATATGCAAGATCTACAGGTAAAGTTGGAGTATGTCTTGCAACTTCAGGACCAGGAGCAACAAACTTAGTAACAGGAATTATGACTGCTCATATGGATTCTATTCCTTTACTTGCTATAACAGGTCAAGTTACAAGTACTTTATTAGGAAAAAGATGCCTTCCAAGAATCAGATATAGTTGGTATCACTGTACCTATAACAAAAATAACTATTTGGTACAAGATATCAGAGAACTTCCTAGAATTTTTAAAAAGAAGCTTACTATATTGCTAGTACAGGAAGACCTGGACCTGTCCTTGTAGATATACCAAGAGATATACAGTTAGAAGAAATTCCTTTTGATGAATTCAAAAACTATACGAACAAGAATTTGAACTTGAAGGATATAAACCCCTGTATATGAAGGACATAAGGGCAAATAAAAACTACATAAAAATGATAAAAAGATTCTAAAAACCTTTTAATAATTGCAGGAGCAGGAATTTTTAAAAGGACATGCCTATGATGAGCTAAAAGAATTTGTTGATAAGACAAATATCCCTGTAGCCATGACTCTATTGGGGCTTGGCTCTTTCCCCAGCTAATCATGAACTTGCACTTGGAATGATAGGTATGCATGGAACAACTTATGCAAACTATGCTGCAAAATGAAGCAGACTTAGTTATCTGTTGCAGGTGAGATTTGATGATAGAGTTACAGGAAATCCTCAAAAGTTCCTGCCTAATGCAAAAATTATTCATATAGATATGGATCCAGCTGAAATTGGAAAGAATAAACTTATAGATGTTCCTATAGTTGGAGATTTAAAAATGTTTTTAGTTGAGTTAAATGAAAAAGTTCCTAAACTTTCTCATACTAAAATGGCTAGATGAAGTTGCAAAATTAAAGAAAAATACTCTTTAACTTTTTAGAAAAACTGAAGAAGATGTTTTAATTCCTCAAGAAATATTATTTGAAATAAATAAACTTACTAAAGGGTGAAGTTAGAGTTGCAACAGATGTTGGACAACATCAAATGTGGTCAGCACAATTTATAAAAATTCAATAATCCTTATTCAATATTAACATCAGGTGGAGCAGGTACTATGGGATTTGGACTTTCCTGTTGCAATAGGGAGCACAAGTCGCTAACCCTGATAAGAAAGTGCTTTGCTATCGTTGGAGATGGTGGTTTCAAATGACTTTCCAAGAATTAATGATGGTTAAAAGAATATAATCTTCCTGTTAAGATTTTTCATAATAAATAACTCTTATTTAGGAATGGTTAGACAGTGGCAAGAATTATTCAACGATAGAAGATATTCTTCTGTTGACTTAAGTTATAACCCTGATTTTATAAAAATAGGTGAGGCCTATGGAATTAAATCTATACAATTAAAAAAACTAAAAAGATTTAAAGAAACATCTAAAGAAAATTTTTGGAATCTGATGAAGCTGTTTTAGTTGAATGTATAGTTGAAAAGAAGAAAATGTTTTATCCTATGATACCAGCAGGTAAAGATGTAAGCTGTATAGTTGGGAAAAGAGGTGTTTTTAGATGCTGAATAAAGAACATCAAATTTTGATAATTGCTAAAAATACCAATGGAATTGTTGCAAGAATTATGTCTCTTTTAATAGAAGAGGATATTTTTGTAAAAAAAGATGTCTGCTGTGTAACAAATAAAGAGGGTTATGCAAGACTTACTCTTACAGTTGATGGTGATAAAGAATCTTTAGATCAAATACAAAAACAAGTTTATAAGATTATAGATGTTGTTAAGGTTAAGATTTTTCCAGAAAAAGATGTTATCAGAAGAGAACTTATGCTTTTAAAAGTTAAGGCTGATGAAGAAACTGAGATCTCAAATTGTTCAAATTGCCAATATCTACCGTGGAAACATCCTTGATGTTTCTCCAAAAATCACTTGTAATTGAGCTTACTGGTGATATAGAAAAACTGAGAGGTTTTATTGGTATGATGAGTAATTATGGAATTTTAGAAATAGCTAAGACAGGTATAGTTGCAATGAGTCGTGGAGAAAAATGTAAACATTAGTTATTTATATATCCATCAGACTACTTTGCCTGCCATTATTATTTCAAGAGCTCCACAAAGGCTCTTTCAACAATAATGGACGTCGCAGTAGTCTGTATAACTAATGATTTACATTTTAATTATAAGAGGTGAAGTTATGAAAATGTATAAAAAAATATTTGACACAACATTAAGAGATGGTGAGCAAAACACCGAGAGTTAATCTTAATGCTAAAGAAAAACTAAGAATAGCCAAACAATTAGAAGCTTTTAGGGGTAGATGTAATAGAAGCTGGTTTTTGCAGTTGCTTTCTCCTGGAGATTTTGAAGCTATAGAACTGATAGCACAAAAATATTAAAAATTCTACTGTTACAAAGCTTGGCAAGAGCAGTAAAAAGTGATATAGAAATGGCTGCAAAGGCTATAAAAAGCTAATAAAGCTAGAATATACACTTTCATTGCAACTTCACCTATACATAGAGAATTCAAATTAAAAATGTCTAAGGAAGAAATTTTAAAGACAGTTGATGAAATGGTAAGATATGCAAGAACTTTCACAAAATGACATTGAATTCTCAGCTGAAGATGCAATGAGAACAGAAAAAAAGAATATCTTGTTGAAGTCTATGAAACTGCTATAAAAAGCCGGAGCTACTACTATAAATATTCCAGATACAGTTGGATATAGAACACCACAAGAAATGTATGACACTGTAAAAATATTTAAAAAGAAAAATATAAAAGGTATAGAAAAATATAGATATTTCAGTACATTGTCATAATGACTTAGGACTTGCAGTTGCTAACTCAATAGTTGCTGTTCAAGCTGGGGCTACTCAAATAGAATGCACTATCAATGGAATAGAGAAAGAGCAGGAAACACTTCTCTTGAAGAAGTTGTTATGCTTTTTAAAACTAGAAGAGATTTATTTGCAGACTTTACAACAAATATAGATACAAAGCAAATTTATCCTACAAGTAAATTAGTTAGCTTATTGACAGGAGTTACAACTCAACCTAATAAGGCTATAGTGGAGCAAATGCTTTCTCTCATGAATCAGGTATACATCAACACGGGAGTCCTTGCTAATCCAGAAACTTATAGGAAATTATTAAACCTGAAGTTGTTGGAAGAAATGTGGATAGCCTTGTGCTTGGAAAATTATCAGGTAAACATGCCTTTGTAGATAAATTAAATAGCTTAGGTTTCAGTGGCTTTGATGATAAAAAAATAGAGGAACTTTTTGCTAATTTCAAAAATTTAGCAGATAAAAAGAAATATGTTTTAGATGAAGATATCATTTCATTAATCAGTGGAGATGCAGCTGAAGTAAAAGGAAGATTCTCTCTTGAACACTTTGAAATAATAAGAACTGATATTAAGGCTAAGGCTGAAATTATTATGTATGTAGATGGAGAAAAAGATGTTTCTTCTTCATATGGTAGTGGACCTGTAGATGCTGCATACAAAGCTATTAATAGACTTTTAAATGACAATTTTGTTTTAGAAGAATATAAACTTGAATCAATAACAGGTGATACTGATGCACAGGCACAAGTTGTTGTTATCAGAAAAAGGGTAATAAAAGACATATTGGTAGGGCACAAAGTACTGACATAGTTGAGTCTAGTATAAAAAGCCTATATCAATGCATTAAATAGACTATATAAAGAAGATTAAGGAGGTCTTATGAAAAACTTTATTCGACAAAGTATGGGAAAAGCATGTTATCACAGGAAATGAAGGAGAAGCACAACTTCTGTATATAGATTTACATCTGATCCATGAAGTAACTTCACCACAGGCTTTTTCAGGACTTAGAATAGCTGGGCGTAGTGTTAGAAGACCTGACTTAACTTTTTGGAACTATGATCATAATACTCCGACTATTATGGCCGACAGATATAATATTGCAGATGAAACTTCAAAGGCACAACTTGAGGCTTTTAAAAAGAAATTGTGAAGAATTTGGAGTTGAACTTGCTGATATGTTCAATGAAAGAAATGGAATTGTTCATATGGTAGGACCAGAATTAGGGCTTACTCTACCTGGAAAAACTGTTGTATGTGGAGATAGTCACACTAGCAACACATGGAGCTTGGAGCTATAGCCCTTTGGAATAGGTACAAGTGAAGTTGAACACGTTTTTAGCTACTCAAACTCTATGGCAAAAAGCCTAAGACTATAGGGAATTGAAATCACAGGAAAATTACAAAAAGGAGTTTATACTAAGGACATAATCTTACATTTAATAAAGACTTATGGAATTGGTTTAGGTAATGGTTATGCTTTTTGAATTTTTTGGAGATACTATAAAAAGTTTATCTATGGAAGAAAGAATGACTATTTGTAATATGGCTATTGAAGCTGGAGGAAAGTCTGGTATCATTGCCCTGACGAAATCACTTTTTGAGTATATAAAAGGAAAAGAATTCTCTCCTAAAGATGAAGAACTGGAAAAGAAAATTAAAGAATGGAAAGAGCTTTATACAGATGATGTATCAGCTTTTGATGAATACATAAAGTTAGATGTTTCAAATCTTGTTACACAAGTTACTTGGGGAACAAACCCTGAAATGGGAATGAATATCACTGATACCTTCCCTGAAATAAAAGACTTAAACTATGAAAAAGCATATAAGTACATGGATTTAAAACCTGGAGATTCTCCTAAAAATATTAATTTAAAGCATATTTTCATCGGTTCTTGTACTAATGGAAGGTTGAGTGACTTAGAAGTTGTAGCTAAGATTGTTAAAAGGTAAGAAAGTTCACCCTCAATATCAAAAGCCGTTATAGTTCCAGGTTCTCAAATGGTTAAGAAACAAGCCGAAGAAAAAGGTTTTGCTAAAATATTTTTAGATGCAGGTTTTGAATGGAGAGAAGCAGGTTGTTCAACTTGCTTAGGAATGAACCCTGACTTAATACCAAGTGGAGAACATTGTGCCTCAACATCTAATAGAAACTTTGAAGGTAGACAAGGAAAAAGGAGCTAGAACTCATCTTGTGAGTCCTACTATGTATGCAGCAGCTGCTATCCATGGACACTTTATTGATGTTAGAGAATTAGAGAGGTGCAAGACTAATGAAACCTTTATAAAATTTGAAGGAACTATTGTTCCTATAATGAATGATAATATTGACACTGACCAATTAATTCCTAAACAATATTTAAAAAGTACTGAAAAACAGGTTTTTGGAAAGTATCTTTTTGATGAGTGGAGATATAAGGAAGATGGAAGTGATAATCTTGACTTCAATCTGAATAAGAGTGAATATAAAAAGGAACTATTTTTAATCACAGGAGATAACTTTGGTTGTGGTTCTTCAAGAGAGCATGCTGCTTTGGGCATTGCAAGACTATGGTTTTCTATGTCATTGTAGCAGGAGGATATTCAGGAATATTCTATATGAACTGGCTTAACAACGGACATCTTCCAATAACTTTACCAAAAAGAAGATAGAGATGAACTTTCTAAACTTCCTGGAGATGCAGTAATCACTGTTGACCTAGAGAATAATAAACTTAGTGCTAATGGGAAAGATTACTTTTTCAACTTAGAGGAATCTTGGAAAGAAAGATTATTAAAAGGTTTAGATTCTATTGGTTTAACTCTTCAATATGAAGATAAAAATCAAAGAATATGAAAAGGTAGGGAGGTAGTATGGAATATAAAATTGCAGTTCTAAAAAGGTGATGGTATAGGTCCTGAAATTGTTGATGTTACAACAAAAAGTTTTTAGAAAAATTGGAGAAAAATTTAATCATAAATTTATTTTTTTACAAGAGGATATTTAGGTGGAGAATCTATAGATAAATATGGAGTACCTCTATCTGATGAAACTATTGAAATATGTAAAAATAGTGATGCTGTTCTTTTAGGAGACAGTTGAGTGGACCTAAGTGGGATAAAAATTGAAGCTGAGCTGAGACCTGAAAAAGGACTTTTAAAAATAAGAAAAGAATTAGAAGTTTTTACTAATCTAAGACCAGCTATCCTTTTTAATGAGTTAAAAAATGCCAGTCCTTTAAAAGAAGAAATTATTGGAGATGGACTAGATATAATGGTTGTTAGAGAGCTAACAGGTGGACTGTATTTTGGTCCTAAAAAATACAGTGAAGAAGAAGCCTCTGATACCCTTGTATATAAAAGAGAAGAAATTGAAAGAATTACTAAAAAAGCTTTTGAAATTGCAAAGCTAAGAAGTAAAAATTAACAAGTGTGGACAAGCAAAATGTTTTAGATAGTTCAAAACTTTGGAGAAAAATTGTAAATGAAATCTCTCAAGACTATCCTGAAGTTAAAGTTGACCATATGTATGTGGATAATGCAGCTATGCAACTTGTTATTAACCCAAGACAATTTGATGTTATTTTAACTGAAAATACTTTTGGAGATATTCTATCAGATGAAGCCTCTATGCTTACTGGTTCCATTGGAATGTTACCTTCTGCTAGTTTAGGTTATGGTAAAGTTGGTATTTATGAGCCTTGTCATGGTTCAGCACCAGATATTGCTGGACAAAATATTGCCAATCCAATAGCAACAATATTATCTGCTGCTATGATGCTAAGATATTCATTTAATCTTAATGTTGAAGCTGATACAATAGAAAAAGCTATAGAAGAAGTTTTAAAAGATGGATATAGAACAGCAGACATCTATTCTGAGGGATATAAAAAGTTGGAACTATTGGAAATTGAGAAGAAAATTATAAATAGGATATAGGACTAGCTATGGAAAAAATTTTTATCATATAAAAAAATGTCTCTTTTAGAAGAGATGGTAGAGAAATTTTAAAAATATTAATTGGGAAATAAAAAGGTGAAAATTGGGCTTTGCTTGGACTAAATGGTTCAGGAAAAATCTACTCTTTTATCTATGATACCTGCATATACTTTTTGCTACAAGTGGAGAAGTTTCAGTTTTTGAAAAGAAGTTTGGTACTTGTGTTTGGAGCAGAGGTTAAAGAAAAGTTGGTTTTGTCAGTTCAAGTTTAAATACTTTTTCTGACAGTTTAAATAATCAAACTTTAAATAATATTGTTCTATCAGGAAAAATATAACTCAATAGGTATCTATCAAGAAATTACTCAAAAAGATAGAGAAAAAGCCAATAATATTATAAAAGATTTTAAACTATCTCATTTGAAATTAAATAAATATATCACTTTATCTCAAGGTGAACAAAGAAAAACCTTACTTACTAGAGCTTTTATGAATGAACCTTCTCTTTTAATCTTAGATGAACCTTGTTCAGGTCTAGATATAAGAGCAAGAGAAATATTTTTAAAAAAACTTTAGAGGAAAGTAAAAGTAAAATTCCATTTATCTATGTAACTCATCAGATAGAAGAAATAATCCCTTCTATTACTCATGTGGCTATACTAGATAATGGAGAAATAGTATCTCAAGGAAATAAATTTGAAGTTTTAACGGAAGAAAATCTATCAAAACTTTATGGTATAGATTTAAAAATTGAATGGTCTAATAATAGACCTTGGCTAATTGTGAAATAATGTAATGTATAGGAGGATTTAGAAATGGCAGGAAATATTTTAGGAACAACAGTTTATTATGATGCAGATTGTAATTTACAAAAATTAGTAGGAAAGAAAATCACAGTTTTAGGTTATGGTTCTCAAGGACATGCTCATGCACTTAACTTAAAAGAAAATGGAATGGACGTTACTATCGGGCTTAGAAAAGATTCTAAGACTTGGTCTGTTGCTGAAGAAGCAGGATTTGTTGTAAAAGAAACTGGAGATGCAGTTAAAGATGCAGATGTAGTTATGGTATTAATACCTGATGAAATTCAAGGAGATACTTATACTAATAGCATAGCTCCAAACTTAAAGAAAGGTGCTTATCTTGGATTTGGACATGGATTTAACATTCATTTCAAGAAAATTCAACCAAGAGAAGATGTAAATGTATTTATGGTTGCTCCAAAAGGACCTGGACATTTAGTAAGAAGAACTTTCCAAGAAGGAAGTGGAGTACCTTGTCTAATAGCTGTATATCAAGATCCTAGTGGAGATGCAAAAAGATGTTGCTCTTGCTTGGGCTTCTGGTATTGGTGGAGGAAGATCAGGGAATTCTTGAAAACTACATTTAAACAAGAAACTGAAACTGACTTATTTGGAGAACAAGCTGTTCTTTGTGGAGGAATTACAGAACTTATCAAAACTGGATTTGAAGTTTTTAACTGAAGCTGGCTATGATCCCTGTAAATGCTTACTTTGAATGTTTACATGAAATGAAATTAATCGTTGACCTTATCTATGAAGGAGGACTTGCAAAAATGAGACACTCTATCTCTAACACAGCTGAGTATGGAGACTTCTTAACAGGTCCAAAAATTGTAACTACTGATACAAAGAAAGCTATGAAAGAAGTTTTATGAGATATCCAATCTGGTAAATTTGCTGATGAATTCTTAGCAGACTCTAAAGCAGGACAACCTTTCTTAAAAGCTCATAGAAAAGCTGCAAGTGAACATCAACTTGAAAAAGTTGGACAAGAATTAAGACAATTAATGTCTTGGATTAAATAGTAAAATAAAAAGCAGGATATACTTGCCTCGAGCATATCCCATATAAAATTCAAACTAATAAAAATTAGAGTAACAAAAACAACATCTATGCCCGTAGGTGTTGTTTTTATTTTTATCATATTGATTTTTATTTTTAGTGCTATCATAGAAATATAGTTATCTTAAATATTTAGGAGGGGTCAAATGAAAAGATTTTTCTTTTAAAAATTTATATTGATTTTTTTATTCTATCTTTATTCAGTTCTTTTGCTTATGCAGATGGAGTATTTTTCTAAATATTATAATGGTAGGTTTTGAATTATGTTGTCAATGTTCCTACTACAAAAATATGAAAATGGAGTTGGAGGAACTGAAAACTTAAATTTTGTTAAAAAAACTCTAACTTAATTCCAACTAAAAATTTCTTTAGTGCTTATGAGGGAGCTATTAGTGATGGGCTAACTATACAAGATATCAATGGAAATATTATTATTCTTGCTTATGGCTCTTATTTTCTAAATTCAGAAGAAGTCAATGGTTTTGAGTAGAGAAACTATAAGAAACTCTTTTTTGAGTATGACAGACTTAATTACAATCTATTTTTAAGAAAAATATTATAATGGAAATTTACCTAAAAATATTGAGCCTTTAAAAATACGATTACAACAAAAAAACTTATTTATCTATGGTGAAAATGTAGCATACAATACTATTGGAAAAATTTCTATGTTATTTCTTATATAGAGGAAAATAAAATTGTTTATAAGAAAGTTATATACAGTAAAGATAGCAATGCCTATATAGTATTTCAAGCCCTCATATCTACCAAAAGATAAAAAAAGTTCATGGATAAACTTGTTGTTGAAATGGTAAATAGTATTAGATACTAAAGAAATAAAAAAGCAGGTTGACTCGGCAAAAGTCAACCTACATAAAACTAGAACTTTAAACTAAAAATTAAAATTAAAGTTTACAGTAATGTTTTTAGATATAAATAGTAAAAAAATAATATTACTAAAAAAATATCAGAACTTGAATTGATGTTTTTTCTCATTTTTCACCTCCTATATAGAATATTGAAAGGCGGAAAATTTAGAAGCATTTCATTATAACATTGATTTTTAAAAAGAAAATGCTATAATAGGCTATAAGATATAGTAATATATCGCTTGAATTGATGAAAAAGAAGCTAAAATACCATTGACGGCAATCAATGGTATTTTTATTTTCCCTTAATTTTTTAACAAACTATTAACACTTATATCTAAAAATATGCTAAAAATATCTACAGATAATTTTTAAGATTATATTCAAAAAAATATAGGGAGGAACTATGTTAATTTTTTACAGAAAATCTTTAGAAAAATATTGAAAAATTCATTGAAGATATTAGGAAAGCTAGTAAAAATTTAGATAAGGAAAAATCAAAAATTTATTGAAGACATTTTTTTCTTGAAAAAGGATGGTACTAAATACACTTATTATGCTTCTTATTTAAGAGCAACTTTAAAAGCAAGTATTGTTATCAAAAAGATGTTAAGCTTTAATGATATTTTTTTCTAAAAATGTCTATCCTCATATGGAATTACTTGTAGGAAAGAAGTTTTTTAAAATATTTTTAGAAATTTCAAAGAATGCAACAAAATACTCTTTTTTTCTAGGGATATAGTCGTAGAATGGTAAGAAGTTCTAGCTACTATAACTATATAGATTTTTTTATTTGACTTATTTACAGATTTAGTTGATTTAAATTTTCTAAATCTGAATATTCTTACTATTGTAAAAAGAGAATATGACAATGATGGAATATATGGCTTACATAATCCTTTATCTAATAGCCTATGAGATAGATATGGGAAATAAAGAATTAATAGATTTAATTAAAGGTGCATTGGGTTCTCAAAAATCAAAAAAATAGATTTGAATTACTCTATTATGCAAGCTATATTTATTTCAAATAATAAAGAATTGCTTGAGCTAACAGGTAAGTTGCTATTAGCTGCTAAACTTCAAGAGGGAGTTAGACAAGAAATCTAGGAAAAATATGGACAGAGGTCTACAAGAAAATTTTGAATATATGTTTAAAAATTATCTATGATAACAATTTAATAAGATTCTCTTCTGTTAAAAAGAGCCTTAGCAACTTGGACAGGTTTAACTAGAGATGAAAGTGATGATATAAGTAAATTTGGTAAAAAGAATTAGAAATCATAAATAAATTAATAGCTAATCCAAAAATATGAAGATGAACTTTTAAAAAGTGATGACAATGTTGAAGTGTATTTAGGACTTTGGAACAAGTCTACAAGAGATATAAAGTATTCTGTTGAAGCTATGGAAAAAAACTTTTTAAAAAATTCTCTAAATATCATATTAAGTTATTGATTTCGTACTTCTTAGATGTTATACAAGACATTAAATATCAAAGAGAAATAGCTAAAAAGTAATAAAAAGAATATGGTGACACTAAAGAAATTATTGAAATTTTAGCTTGCTATCTTAATTTTGTAATAACTTATGGTTCAGCAAGTAATTTAAAAGAAACTTTAAAAATAAAGAAATAGTTCCTGAAACTTATTTTAAAAAACAAAAAGAAGCTTTAGAATTATTTGATATTTTAGAGAAAGCTTTTAGTACTTATGGCTGGAAAAGATAAAGTATTTAATCCTTGTATCTTCCTTGGTTCTATCAAAGTATAAGTACGCATACAGTAGCAACAGCTATGGGACTTATAGCTGCTTTTCTATCCTGATGATGCTCTAAAAAAATAGAATGATGAAACATCTAAAAGAAATTAATACTTGGAACAGAGGATATTACCTTGATGTTCTATTTGAAAAACAAGTAATAAAGAAGAGAAAGACTTTGTAATATCTATGTTATCAGATAGAACTAATGCTGGTGTTATTGCCTATGAAATAGCAAAAAAATAATAATCTTGTTAAAGAATACTCAAAAAGATATTGAAGATTTTTGAGATTAAAAATGGAGATACTAGAAAAATTTAATAAATTTATTAATGGAGCAAGATAAAAAAATCCCTATTAGCATCTATTGATAATTTAATTTCAGATAGAAAATGAAAATAAAAGATTGGCAGCCTTAGATATATTAAACCAAGTTAACTCTAAAGAAAAAAAGCTCTATATGATAAAAAGAAGTTAAGAAGCTAATAGAAAAATATCTAAAACCCTACTGATGCTGAAAAGATTTTGATAGAAAATCTTTCTGATGAAAGAAAAGAAAGCGAAGACACACTAAGTAAACTATATGATGTTGATTATAAAGTAAATTTAGCCTATGAAGTTAAGAAAGTTAAAAAGTTTCTAAGACAGTTAAGAAAAATAAAAAGGTGAATATATTATTGAAATAAATTCTGAACCCTAAAAACTTTTTCTCTAAAACAACTGATGAACTATTTGAGATTGTATTGAGTGAACTATATATAGAAAATGAAAAATTATGAATATATGAGCTTCCATTATAATGAATATGTTTTTACTTAGAGATAAATTTAGCATTATAAAAAAATATGGATAATATACTATATGGTGATGATTAACTAACTATCCATTGGAAGATACATGGAAAGATTTCTATAAAAAGGAAATAAAAAGATTTTTCCTACTCTTTTACAACTTTATCTATTATTAATGATGGGAGTGGAAGGAAGAGCTAGAAGAGTTCTTACTGATGCACAAAAAGACATCTATATGAAAATGTTAGGTTTCGATGTTATGGACTTATCAAATAAGCTTTAAAAAGCTAATCTAAAATATGTATTTTCAAGAATTCCTTATGACCCAGAGGATTAGCGATCCAACAGGTCATGTAATAAAGATTATAAGTCTTTTATTTGAATATTATTCAGAAGAAAAATAAAAATATCTTTTTGAATTTGCAAAAATTTTTTAGCTTATATGTTTTAGAAAATATAGATGCTAAATATAGGCTTGAAGAAAAAGGATTATAGAGATGAAACTTACTACAATATCATATTTAATGCTGTTAGTTACACATATTCAAATCTATACTATATTCCTATAAAAGCTTTTAAAATATTTAGAAGATTATTATGATGAAAAAAATCATTTACTGATGCCTTTTTGATTAGATATCACTTAGATGAAAAATTAAATAAATACATAGATGAAAATCTTAAAGGATACAAAATTGATGGAAATAAAAAGAGATCTAGGACTTAGAAATTATGCACAGCCATTCGGCTAAATATGATAGAAAAGGATTTTCTATATCAAAATATCTTAAATTTAGATGATATCGAAGAAATTGAAGAAAATCTTGGCTCTTTTAAATTTTTTCATGCATGATAATAAAAAAACTTTTTAATCTTAATCCATTTATGCTTACTGAAGCATTGGAAATTCTTTTATGATGAGGGATAAAAATCATTGATTATCTTGTTCAAAAATGAATTGAAGAGAGGAGATAGCCCAACTAAATACTCAAAAAGCTATTTATAGAATTAAGAGAATTGAGGGTATAGATTATCTTGTTCAAATACTTCAAGCTTTTAGGAAAGAAACTTTTAGATAGAAACTCTTTTATCATAATTTTTCTTACTATTGGAGTGGTACTGATAAAAAGAGAAGTATTAAGTCATCTTTTAAAGGTATGCCATCCAAGTGAAAAAGATAACAGTAAAAGAACTTGCTAAAAATTAAAAAGGAACTGATATCACTGAACAAAGACTTATTGAAGTTGCTATGTATTCTTCTCAATGGATAGAAATTATTGAAGGATACTTAGGTTGGAAGGGACTTGCTAGTGGTTGCTATTACTTCCAAGCACATATGAGTGATATTTCTGGAAAAAGAAGGACTTATTGCAAAAATATACTCCTATCCCTATTGAAGATTTAAAAGAAGGAGCCTTTTGATATAGATTGGTTTAAGGTTGCATACAAAGAGCTTGAGAGAAGAAATTTGAAATGCTTTTATGATAGCGCAAAATATATTTCTGATGGTTCTAAGCATACAAGAGCTAGAATGTTCGCTGATGCTGTCAATGGTAAGTTAAATTTAAAAAGAAACTGAAAAAGAAGATTGAAGATAAGAGAAATAAAGACTTAGTTGCTAGTTACTCTTTAATTCCTCTTTTAAAAGATAAGAAAAAAAGATGCACCACATCGTTATCAATTCTTACAAAAATTCTTGAAAGAAAGCAAGAAGTTTGGTGCGCAAAGAAGAGCTAGTGAAGCTAAGGCTGTTAATATTTCATTGGAAAAATCTATCTCGTAATATGGGATATTCTGATGTTACTCGTTTAATTTGGAATATGGAAACAGCTCTTATCAATGAAATGAAAGAATATTTTACACCTAAAAACTTGATGATGTAGATGTATATATTAAAATTGATGAATTAGGTCAATCTGAAATTATCTATGAAAAAGCTGGAAAAGAATTAAAATCTTTACCTACTAAATTAAAGAAAGATAAATATATTGAAGATATCAAGGAAGTGCATAAGAATCTAAAAAGAACAATATCGTCGTTCAAGAAAAATGCTTGAAGAAGCTATGGAAGATGGCACAGAATTCTATGGTTATGAAATAGAAAAACCTTATGACTAATCCTGTTATCGCACCTATTTTTAAAAATCTCTTGTTTTCAAAAATGGGAAATGACTTAGGTTACTATGAAGATAAGAAATTAAAATCTGTTAACAAAAAGCTATTGCAATAAAAGATGATAGCTTACTAAAAAAATAGCGCATTGCTTTTGACCTTTTTGAAAGTGGGGATTGGGCTAGTTATCAAAAAGATATATTTGATAGAGAATTAAAACAACCTTTCAAACAAGTTTTTAGAGAACTTTATGTTAAAACAGTTGATGAAAAAGGTAGAGATAAATCTCTTCGTTATGCTGGACATCAAGTACAACCTACGAAGACAGTTGCTCTTCTAAAAACTAGAAGATGGATAATTGATGGGCAAGAAGGACTAGAAAAAGTTTACTATAAGAAAAAAATATAATTGCTAAAAATCTTTGCACTTGCTGATTGGTTCTCACCTGCTGATATAGAGGCACCAACTTTGGAAGAAGTACAATTCTTTGATAGAAAGACATTTAAACCCTATTTTTAATAGATGATGTGCCTGATTTAGTATTTACAGAAGTTATGAGAGATATTGACTTAGTTGTAAGTGTTGCGCACATTGGTGATGTTGATCCTGAGGCAAGCTCATTCTACTATTGAAATGAGAAAGGCTATTGTTGAATCTCAACTATGAACTATTTAAATTGAAAAATGTTAAATTCAGTGAAAAATCATGTCTTGATTAAAAGGTGAAAGAGCAGAATATTCAATACACTTAGGAAGTGGACTTATTCATCAAAAAAAGCTGGAAGTGCTATAAATGTATTGCCAGTTCATTCTCAACATAGAGGAAGAGTGTTCTTACCATTTATAGATGACGATCCCTAAGACAGCTGAAATCATGGCTAAAGTTATACTATTTGCACAAGATGAAAAATTAAAGATGTATTTATTTTGGAACAAATAAAAATAAATGATAGGGAGGGACTATGTTAAGTTTTAGTAATCATGAATACATGAAAAAGCAAAAGAATATATTGAAGAAATTAAAAATTCAAGTAAGGCTCTAAATAAGGAAAGTCAAGATTTTATTAAAACTCTTTTTTGACCTTGGTAATGCAAGATACTATTCTTCTTTTTTATGGCTATGTCGACATTTTCTCTGAACAAACATCAGAAAAGTTAAAAAAACAAAAATGAAGTTAAATTAGATGATATTTTTTTCCTGAAAGTTTATATCCAGCTATGGAATTACTTATAGGAGAAAAAAATTCTTTTAAGATATTTATAGCTATTACTAAAAATATTACAAAAAAACTCCTTTCTCAGTTGGATATTTTCGTAGAATGGTAAGAAGCTAAAAACTATTTTTAATTATATAAGCATTTTTAATCACTTTATTTAAAAATTTATTGACTTACATTTTTTTAGATATTGATGCTCTTAAAATATTAAAAAGATTATGAAAAAGGTTTATATAACTTAGATAATAATCCATATTATATAGCTTATGAGATAGATAATGGAAATCAAGAAGTAATTGATTTAATTAAAAGTGCATTATCTTCTCAAAAAAATCAGAGATAGTATCTAACTTACTATATTTTTTTCAAGCTATCTTTATTTCTAGTAATAAAGAATTAGTTGAACTTACAGGAAAATTACTACTAGCCGCTAAACTTCAAGAGGGAGTTAGACAACAAATCTGTGAAAATATGGATAGAGGTATACAAGAAAACTTTGAATATATGTTTAAAATTATCTATGATAATGATTTAATTAGATTTTCTTCTGTAAAAGAGATCCTTAGCAACTTGGACAGGTTTAGCTAAAAATGATGGTACAGATATTAGTAAGATTGGTAAAAAAAGAACTAGAAATCATTAATAAATTGATAACTAATCCAAAATATGAAGATGAACTTTTAAAAAAAGTGATGATAATATTGAAGTATATCTAGCTCTATGGAATAAATCTACAAGAGATGTAAAAAGAAGCTGTTGAAACTATAGAAAAGCTTTTTAAAATCTTCTAAATATCATATTAAGTTATTGATTTCGTATTATTTGCATATTATTGAAAATAAGGACTACCAAAGAGAAATAGCTAAAAATGATAAAAGAATATAGCAAGGATAATAAAAATATTGTTGAAATTTTTAGCTTGTTATTTTCAATTTATAATAAACTACATCGTTGGACACAAGCTAAAATCTGATATAGAAAAAGGTCAAATAAAAAGCTGAAAATTATTTTTAAAAACAAAAAGAAGCTTTGGAGTTTTTGATATTCTAGAAAATGCCTTATCTCTTATAACAGAAAAACGAAAAGTTTTTCTCTTGTATCTTCCCTTGGAATTCAGAATTTATTGACACTGATATATTGGCTAAAACTTTGGGACTTATAGCTATTTTCATCCTGATGATACATTAAAAGCTAAAGTTATGAAATATATCAAAGAGATAGATGCTTGGGAGAGACAATATTTCTTTGAAATTCTATTTGAAAAACCAAACAATAAAGAAGAAAAAGACTTTGTAATTGCTACGCTTTCTGATAGAAGTGGTGCTGGAGATGCTGCCTCATGAAATAGTTAAAAATAATGATTTACTAAAAAGAATATCCAAGAGAAATTGAAGACTTATTAAGATTAAAAAAATGGAGATAAAAGAAAGAGTTTTATAGACTTATTAATGACTCAGGATAAAAAAAGCATTGCTGGTATCTATTGATAATTTAATTTCAGCTAAGAATGAAAAATAAAAAGATTAGTTGTTTTAGATATATTAAACCAAGTTAATTCTAAGGAAAAACTCTATACGATAAAAAAAGAAGTTAAGAAGCTAATAGAAAAAAATATCTAAACCTACTGATGCTGAGAAGATTTTTGATAGAAAATCTTTCTGATAAAAAAGAAAAAAAGAAAGTGAAGATAGCTTAAATAAATTGTATAACACTGAATATGACTTAGATTTAGCTTATGAAATTAAGGAAGTTTCAAAAACTTTCTAAGACTATTAAGAAAAACAAAAAGGTGAGTATATAATTGAAAGTACTTTTAATTCTAAAAATATCTTTACTAAGACTTCTGATGAATTGTTTGAAATAATAAAGAAATTGAGTGAACTATATATAAAAAAATGAAGATTGAGGAATATATGTCTTCTTATGAAAAAGAATATGTTTTACTTTAGAGATAAGTTTCAAATTCTTGAAGACATTGTAGGTGTTTTCTATGCTGAAAGGTTTAAGCTATCTAACTATCCTTTAGAAGATGTTTGAGAGAGTTCTATAAAAGGAAATCAAAGATTTCTCAGTTTTATAGCAAAATTAATATAGCTCTATCAGTTAATTATGATAGTGGCTATAGTAAAGCTACTGAAAAGGAATATCAAGATTTATATAAAAAGTTTTTGGTATAGATATAACAGAACTTAAAAAGAAACTTAAAGAAGCTAAGTTAAAATATGTATATACAATTGACTTATATTCAGGACCTGTATTGAAAATTTTTAGATATGCTTTTTCAAAGAATATTATGAAGAAAAACAAAGACTATCTTTTTGAAATAGGAAAAGTTTTGCATTAACTCTGCTCTTTAGAAAAAATATTAAAATTGAAGATACTATTGAGAAAAAGAGAAAAATATAATAATGACCCTTACTATAGTGTTGCTATGTTTAATCGTAATTCTGGACTTTACGCACTTTTTTGCTAAGTCAATAGATTACCTAGAATTTTATAATGATGAAAAAGCTTTTTATTGAAAAGCTTTGTTCTTAGATATGTCCTAGATGAAAAAAATCAATAAGTATATTGATGAAAATCTAAAAGGTTGTGACATTTCAGGAGAAACAGAAAGCTTTAGGGCTTAGAAATTATGCAATAGCTGTTAATCTAAAAAAATAGCTGAAAAAGATTTGATTTATAAAAATTTTTAGAAATAGAAGATAAATCGGATGATGAAAAAGAGAATAACTTTCTCTAACTTAGATACTTATATGAATGACTATAGAACTATAGTAGATAAAAAGAAAAATAGAAGAATACCTACTCTTAATCAATTTATGCTTAATGATGCTTTTAAAAAAATTATCTATGATGAAGGTATAAAAAAATACTTGACTATGTTGTTAAAAAAATGAATTAAAAAGAGGAGATAGTCCAACTATATATTCTAGTTCTCTTAATAGAATATATAGAATTGAGGGTATAGACTATCTTGTTCAAATACTTCAAGCTTTAGGAAAAGAAACCTTGGATAGAAACTCTTACTATTGGGGAGGAAATGATACTAAAAAATCAGTGCTTAGCCATTTATTAAAAGCTTGTTATCCAAGTGAAAAAGATAACAGTAAGGAACTTGCTAAAAAAATTAAAGGGGACTGATATTACTGAACAAAGACTAATTGAAGTTGCAATGTATTCTTCTCAATGGATAGAAATTATTGAAGGATACTTAGGTTGGAAAGGACTTGCTAGTGGTTGCTATTACTTCCAAGCACATATGAGTGACATTGATAGAAATAAGGAAGGTTTAATTGCTAAATATACTCCTATCTCTATTGATGACTTAATGGAAGGAGCCTTTGATATAGACTGGTTTAAGTCTGCATACAAAGAGCTTGGAGAGAAGAAATTTGAAATGCTTTATGACAGTGCAAAATATATTTCTGATGGTGCTAAGCATTCAAGAGCTAGAATGTTCGCTGATGCTGTCAATGGTAAGTTAAATTTAAAAGAAACTGAAAAGAAGATTGAAGATAAGAGAAATAAAGACTTAGTTGCTAGTTACTCTTTAATTCCTCTTTTAAAAGATAAGCAAAAAGATGCCCTACATCGTTATCAATTCTTACAAAAATTCTTAAAAGAAAGTAAGAAGTTTGGTGCACAAAGAAGAGCAAGCGAGGCTAAGGCTGTTAGCATTTCATTGGAAAATCTATCTCGTAATATGGGATATTCTGATGTTACTCGTTTAATTTGGAATATGGAAACTGCTCTTATCAATGAAATGAAAGAATATTTTGTACCTAAGAAACTTGATGATGTAGATGTCTATATTAAAATTGATGATTTAGGACAATCTGAAATTATCTATGAAAAAAAGCTGGAAAAAGAATTGAAATCTCTGCCTACTAAATTAAAGAAAGATAAATATATTGAAGATATCAAGGAAGTACATAAGAATTTAAAAGAACAATATCGTCGTTCAAGAAAAATGCTTGAAGAAGCTATGGAAGATGGTACAGAATTCTATGGTTATGAAATAGAAAACCTTATGACTAATCCTGTTATTGCTCCTATTTTAAAATCTCTTGTTTTCAAAATGGGAAATGATTTAGGTTACTATGAAGATAAGAAATTAAAATCTGTTAAGAAAAAGCTATTGCAGTTAAAGATGATAGCTTACTAAAAATAGCGCATTGCTTTGACCTATTTGAAAGTGGAGATTGGGCTAGTTATCAAAAAGATATATTTGATAGAGAGTTAAAACAACCTTTCAAACAAGTTTTCAGAGAACTATATGTTAAAACTGTTGATGAAAAAGGTAGAGATAAATCTCTTCGTTATGCTGGACATCAAGTACAACCTACTAAGACAGTTGCTCTTCTAAAAACTAGAAGATGGATAATTGATGGGCAAGAAGGACTAGAAAAAGTTTACTATAAAGAAAATATAATTGCTAAAATCTTTGCACTTGCTGATTGGTTCTCACCTGCTGATATAGAGGCACCAACTTTGGAAGAAGTACAATTCTTTGATAGAAAGACATTTAAACCTATTTTAATAGATGAAGTCCCTGATTTAGTATTCACAGAAGTTATGAGAGATATTGACTTAGTTGTAAGTGTTGCGCATATTGGTGATGTCGATCCCTGAAGCAAGCCATTCTACTATTGAGATGAGAAAGGCTATTGTTGAATTTAACTGCAAAACTATTTAAATTGAAAAAAATGTTAAATTTAGTGAAAATCATGTTTTTAATTAAAGGTGAAAGAGCAGAATATTCAATACACTTAGGAAGTGGACTTATTCATCAAAAAGCTGGAAGTGCTATAAATGTATTGCCAGTTCATTCTCAACATAGAGGAAGAGTGTTCTTGCCATTTATAGATGACGATCCTAAGACAGCTGAAATCATGGCTAAAGTAATACTATTTGCACAAGATGAAAAATTAAAGATGTATTTATTTTTAGAACAAATAAAATAATAAAAATATTACAACTATTAATAGTATTGAGAATAGTCTTTTTCATTTTTCACCTCAATCAGGCTAGAAATAAAAAGAAGGACAATTATTATTATAACATTGATTTTTACAAAAAAATATGATAAAATAATTATACAAAAAAAGTATTGAGAATATTAAAAGTGGACAAAAAGCACCTATGCCAGTGGGTGCTTTTTTTATTAATTAATAAATATAAACTATCTTCTAATTTCATTAATGATCCAAAAGTAGAATACAAGCTCCTACTACAGATACAAAAAAATACTATGAAGATTAAATCCTGTAATCGTTTTTAGCTCCAAAAAAATTAAAAACAAATCCTCCAATGAAAGATCCTATTATCCCTGTTATTATATTATCTATTAAGCCTGTTGAAGAATTTTTCATTAGTTTATTGGCTAACCAACCTGATAAAGCTCCAAGTACTAACCAAGCAATAACTCCCATATTTTTCCTCCTTTTTATTTGTAAATTGTAGTATTTTTATAAAATTAAAATTTTTCTACATTATATATTAATTATAAAGATTATGCAAATAAGTTCCAAAGAAAAAAATGCTATTTATATTTTTTTCTATTTATAATGCTATAATATAATAAAATAAACTTAGGAGGACTGATTATGAAAAAATTTTTTTATTCTTACTTTTTTATCTGCATTTTTTATCTCTAACACTCTTTTTGCTACTACTAATGACAAACATATTTTCTATTTAGATAATCCAACTGATAAAAAAATATAAAAAAATAACTTTAGATAGCAAGGTATATAATTTAAAAACCAAAGACTTATGAAATTTTAAATTTAAAAAGGGGAGAACATATTGCAGAATTATCAGATGGAACAAAGGTATATTTTTAAGATTTTTTTGCTAACTCTAAGGGAGGTATTATTAATCCAAGTGGAGCAACTTATACTATAAATTATTTTTCGTTACCAAAGTCCAAGAATAAGTGTTGATTGGCGAGAGCCTGAAGATACTGTTCTTCCTACATATAATGACTTTATAATGGATAAAAAAACTATATAGCTTGGGAATATGATATTTTTTTGAAGAGGTTACTAGGGAAAGTATGCCAAAAAAACTTCATCCTGATGTGGATATCCATGTTTTTCACTAAAATATATAGTCCTTCTGAGCTTAAAGAACCTGATTATACTAAAGGAAAAGCAATAGAAGTTTACAATTTTTAAAAATCTGATATTGATATGGAAAACCCAAAGGCTAATTTACCTAAGCTAGACAGTGACTACAACATTCCGAATAATGATGATGAAGCTTTTTCAAAATTATATAAAACAAATTATAGCTTTAGATAAGGCTTACATGAATACAAATGATGCTAAAAAAAGCAAGAAAAAAATATTAAAAGAATATGATAAAAATAGCTAAAATAATATGGTCAAAATATTCAAAATCTAATATTGTTCAAGGTTCTTATGACAATGTAGATTTGAAAGCTTTAAATTTAAAAAAAGTTTAGATAGAGGAGTTATCATAACTAAAAATAGAAAGTAAATAATAAATAAAAATAGCACCTAGTAGGTGCTATTTTTTTATCTTTATAAATGTTCTTTACAACTTAAACTTGTAACTTCAATTTTTAAAAACTAGCGACTCCATTAAGCATAGCTTCTGGAAAATTCCAATCTTTTTCCCATATTTTTGAAACATAATCTCATTTAAAGCCAGTGCTTTTTCTTCATTATCTTTTACAAAATGAAATCAAACCTGTACCCATAACACATTGAAATCTTTCAGAATAGTTACAAGCTGTCTTTTCCTTCTATAAGTTCATGATTACTGTCCATTTCAAATGTAACTTTGCTATTCTTTGAAATTAAGTCTATTTTTTTCTTCCCACCTTTGCTCCATGAAAATAGAAAACTCTTTTTATTATTTAAATTAGAGTATCCAAAATTTAATGGAACAATATAGACTTCATCGTTTTTCTTTATCATAGAATCCTATTCTACAACAATCACAATTTCTTATAAATTCATCAATCTTTGTTTCATCTAAAACTTCTCTATCTTTTTCTTCTCATAATCTTACCTCACACTTACAGTTTAATTTATTATAGTTCAATTTTATCTAGTTTTCAATATTTAAAAAGGGAATGGTTACACTACAAGTAAATGACAAAAAGAAGTCAAGGTGTTGACAATTCGCACCACATTAAGTTATTTAAGAATCTCTTTGTATTTCATTGCCATTTCTGTTATAATAAATTATACTTTTTAAAATAGAAAGGACTTAATATGACAACTCTTATTAAACATAAACGTGTAGAATTTTCAGAACTTTTTTATGACCTAGTTTTTGTTTTTGCAATTTCAAAAGTAACTACTTTAATTGACCATCTTCATAACGGTATTTTGACTTGGAATTCTTTCCTTGATTTTTTCATGGCTGTCTTGGTTCTCACCGATTCCTGGATGATTCAAACCGTTTATACCAATCGCTATGGAAAGAACTCTTTATTTAACATGGTAATCATGTTTATCAAAATGGGACTTTTACTCTTTATAGACAATATGATTGGACCTGATTGGCAACAATATTTTCATTATCTCTGTTGGGCTGTTGGTACATTAACCCTTACCTTATTTTTTCAATATTTGGTTGAGTTTTTTAGAAAATCAACCGATGATGTTAATCGGGAAAGTATCAAAGGTTTTCTATGGATAACAGGTCTAGGAAGTTTAGGAGTCTATCTAGCAGCTCTTCTTCCTATTTACGTTAGAGTCTATATCTTATTTGCTAGTATTCTGCTAACATTTATTATGCCAATTATCTTGCTTAGTAAAGATGAGCATTACCAGGTAAATCTCCCCCATCTAATCGAGCGCATCTCCCTTCTTGTCATTATTATGTTTGGAGAGATGATTATGGAGCTAGCTCACTTCTTTACAATCGAGAATTTCTCAATTTATGCGGTTCTTTATTTCATTATTACGCTTTCTCTGTTCTTGTTTTATTTTGGTCAATTCGACCATGCTATTGATGAAAAATCTAGTCAAAAGGGACTATTTCTAGTTTACAGTCACTATCCTATTTTCATTGGACTTATTATGATGACTGTTTCGATGAGTTTTCTTCTGAATCCTGAAGCTAATCGTCTCTTTGCAACCAGCTTCTCTTATATCGGATTTGGCCTCTTTCAAGCTGCTGTCCTAGCAAATGGGCCCTATAACAAACACTATCTTAGCTATTCGAAAAGTTACTACTGTGTCCAGGCGACACTCTATCTGACTGCCTTGATTCTCTCTTTAATCTTTGCTTCTAATCCTATAATAGTAGTGAGTATAACAAACCATTTTAGCTCTAGCTATAGCCATTCATTTTATTTATTTTTTTATGTGACACAGAATAAAAAAATATTCCAAATCTAACTGGGGGTTATTTTTAATGAGTTTATAACATAAAAAAAGGCACTATAGTACATAGTGCCTTTTACCATTTTTACTTAAAAATCCTAAGAAATTTAAAAGCAGATTGATTTTTTTATATGTTTTTCCTTTATATACTATTTTTTTAAATCATTTTTTTAGGACTTATTAAATATCCACTTTTTCTTCTTTTCTATCTTAAGTCCTGCTGTAAGAGTTGCTATAGGTTGATCATTTACGTTATTATAAATATCTATACAGTAATAACCTTCTTTTTTTCTTTTGACTTACTGCAATATAACGTTTTTATAGTTTGACCTTCTATTTTTTTCTTCAAAACGTTGACCTACTGGTGCAAGATATGATGCATCTCCCATATGAGCAAATGCTATATAATTTTCTATAAGTTTTTTTCAACTACAAGGAACATTCCTTCTGGGTAAGCCCCAACATCAGAATAGAAATCTCCTTTGTAATATCTATCATACTCAACTTCTTTTACATTTCTAACAAGTTTACTAGTAATTTCTTTTTGATCACCTGCTACTTCTGCAAATGCATCTTGGGAATTTAAAGATAAAAAAACTTGCTGATAAAACTAAAAAAATACAAATGTCTTCTTTAAAAATATTTTTACTTTCTAAAATTTTTTTCTTGTTACCATTGTGAATCACTCCTTATTTGTTATTCCCTCGCCCCTATTGTATACCACTTTTTTTCGTTTGTCAAATAATTTTTTTGCACCTTACCATAATAGGATTTTTTTATTATGTTTCGGATACATATGTTATTTTTTTAGACTAATATAAATTGACAAATATATTAAAAAAATGCGAAAATTAAAAATAGCAATATATTATAGGAGGGCTTATAATGAAAAAAATAATTTTTTTATATTATTATTGTCTATTTTTATCTTTAACAAGTTTTTGCAATACCATTAAATAATATGGATAAAGCTGGTAATGTTACTTTACCTAATATAGAACTTGTTGACCAATATGGAAAAAAACAAAAATTTACAAGATTACAAAGGTAAAGTTATTATGATTAATTTTTGGGTAAGTTGGTGTAGTGATTGTAAGGAAGAAATGCCAAAAGTTGTTGAACTATATAAAGAATATGGTGAAAACAAAAAGATTTAATTATTCTTGGAGTTGCAAGTCCTATATCTAAGAAATATCCAAATAATAAAGATAGAATAGGAAAAAAAGAATTATTAAAATATATAGCGGATAATAAGTATATTTTTTTCCAAGTTTAATCGATGAAACAGGAAAAAAACTTTTGCTGAATACGAAATTGAAGAATATCCTTCAACATTTATTATAAAATGAAAATGGACATCTAAGAGCTTATATAAAAGGAGCTATTTCAAAAGAAGAATTAAAAACAAAATATTGATAAAGTTTTAAATTCTATACAGAAGTAAAGGAGGCATAAATGAAGAGATTTTTAATATTATTATTTAGTCTATTTAGTATTTTTTTACTTATGGAGCTAACAGTGTAAATGAGGTTGAAGTTAACAAGTATATCAGAGAAAAAAATTAGATAGAGATAAGACAATTACTTTTTACTACTAAGTTAAATAAAACTAATAACACTTTTGGAAGGTTATAGCGATGAAGGAGTACTTTGTGCTATTACTCCTTTAGATAAACAACCTGATATGATTAATTTGCTTCAAGTAAAAATCAACAATTTCTGAAAAAAATGGGAAAATTAAAACCAGTCTATGAAATTCGTAACAATAATAATCAATTACTTGTAAGAAGTGAATATGACTTGAATAAACCAATAAATATATTTAAAACAGAATTATTCCTTGCATATTTCCATGGACAAGTTCCTTTTTAATTCTGAAGTTGAAAAATCTTATAAAGAGTATTAATAGTATAAAATCAGAAATTAACTATCTTGATACTAATAGTAAAGGTTATCAAAATTATGTAATTAATCACAAGACTAATAAAATTAGAATAGAAGATAAAACAACAGGACCTCTAGTAGTTACAAATTTTGATATCAAAACTTTAAATGGAACTAGAGAATTTTTATCATGATAATGGAAAAATTAAAAATTTCTCACTCTTTAAAAAAAATGGTGTTCCTAATGGAGAATTTAAAGGATATTATGAAAAATGGTAAACTACTTGTAAAAAGCAACTCTTGTAAATGGCGATTTCTCAGGGGTAGTTACAGAATATACTGAAGATGGTAGTATAGCCGAAACATATGATGCTAAAGACTTTGATTTAGATGATTTAGCTAAATAATAATATTTTTAATATAAAAAAATAGCACCCAATAGGTGCTATTTTTTTCTATTATTTTACTTGTTCTCCATTTTTTTAAATGTTGCTTGTTCAATTACCTTACCAGTTTCATCATATGCCTTAGCTACACCATCTACTTTTTCCATTTTTTTATATGGAACTTCTGCTTTTAATTTTTCCACTTTCATAATAATCTTTTTGTACTCCTACTTGTACATCAGCTTTAAAATGTTGCTTCACTTCCTAATTTTTCCATTTGGGTAATATAATTTTGAGAATCCATCCATTTTACCATTTTTTTACAATTTTTTTCTGATTGTAAAGCTCCTGTTTCATAGTAACTTTTTTTCATAACCATCTTTTTATTCCATTTTTTATAAGTAGCTTCTACAAAAAGCTTTCCATTTGGATAAAATTCTTTTGCAGTACCTTCTACTTTTACCATTTTTTTATATGGAATTTCTAATTTTACTTTACCATCTTCAAAGTAATCTTTTTGTAATTTATCTTGTACATTATCTTTAAATGTCGCTTCACTTTGTAATTTTCCATTTGGATAGTACAACTTTGAAAAAAACCATTCATTTTACCATCTTTATATTCAGCTTCACTTTCTAAAATACCTTTTTCATTAATATTTTTGAAGTACACCTGTATAAGGAGTTTTTTTCTCCTTGAATATAGACTACTCCTTTTTCATCATAAGCTTGACTTCCTTTTACAACTCTTTGTGAAAAAGCTAATACTGAACTCACTAAAAATAATCCTATTAATAATTTTTTTCATTTTTTTCCTCCTACATTTTTTTATACCCCTCAGTTTATTTTTTTATTATTATATACTATTGTCTATATAATTTCAGTAACATTTGTTACAAAAAATTTCAATACAATTATTAATTTTATGAATAATTATATTGAAAAAAATTTATATTATAGTGTAAAAATTTAGGTTAGAATTAATTAGGAGGTCATTTTTAAATGAAAAAGAAATTTTTTAGCAGTATTAACTTTATTGCTTTCTACTTTTTAGTAGCTTGTGGTGGAGAAAAGAAAACAGCTGAGGCTAACCCAGATGCTTATCCTGAAAAGCCTGTAAATGTAATCATAGCTACAAAAGCAGGTGGAGGAACTGATGTTGGTGCTCGTATATTAATGGCAGAAGCTCAAAAGAACTTCCCTCAAACATTTGTTATCGTAAATAAGCCAGGTGCAGATGGAGAAATCGGATATACTGAATTAGCAAAAAGCTACTCCAGATGGATATACAATTGGATTTATTAACTTACCAACTTTCGTAAGTCTTCCTCATGAAAAGACAAACAAAGTACAAAATTGATGATGTAGAACCTATCATGAACCATGTTTATGATCCAGGTGTATTAGTTGTTAAAGCTGATAGCCAATTCAACACTTTAGCTGATTTCGTTGAATATGCAAAAGCTCATCCAGAAGAATTAACTATTTCTAACAATGGTGCAGGAGCTTCTAACCACATTGGTGCAGCTCACTTTGCAAAAGAAGCTGGAATTCAAGTAACTCACGTTCCATTCGGTGGAAGTACAGATATGATTTCTGCTTTACGTGGTGGACACGTTAATGCAACAGTTGCAAAAATCAGTGAAGTTGCAAGTTTAGTAAAATCTGGTGAATTAAGATTATTAGCTTCTTTCACAGATAAAAGATTAGAAGGTTTTTGAAGATGTTCCGACTTTAACTGAAAGTGGATATCCTGTAATATTTGGTTCAGCTCGTGCTATTGTTGCTCCTAAAGGAACTCCAAAAGAAATCATCCAAAAATTACATGATGTTTTAAAAGCAGCTTTAGAATCTCCAGATAATATTGAAAAATCTAAAAATGCTAGTCTACCTTTACTATATATGTCACCTGAAGAATTAGCTCAATATATTAAAGATCAAGAAACATATATTATAGAAACTGTTCCTACTTTAGGAATAAAAATAATTATATTTAAGAAAATATTAATTTAAATGGGGCTGTTGCAAGTACAACGAGGTTTTTTTCAATAGTTATATTTGCAATGGTCTTTTATTTTTACAATGAATGAAAGGTTATAAATAATATGAGAAAATATGATAAATTTTTTTAACAATAGGTTTATTTATTTTTGGAAGCATTTTATTTCTTTTTAATAAAACAACTTCCAGAAAAAAAGCAGCAAGATATCCTTATTTTTGTACTAGGTTTAATGGTATTTTTTTGACTTTACTTTTTAGCTATAAATACTTTTTATTATCAAGCCTAAAAAAATGAGGCTGAAAAAGAAGATGAACAATTTAAAGGTATTTTTATATGGTCAATTTCTTTCCTTATAATTGCATTATCTGCTGTATATATAGTTTTTAATTGATATAATTGGTTTCTTTGTTACAACTGCAATTTACCTTTTTTTGTAACTATGCTAGCATTGAAGAGCAATATTAAATGGAGTATTGTTGTAAGTATACTTTTTTCCAATATTCCTATATTTAATATTCGTGTCATTCTTAAAAAGTCCCTGTACCAAGAGGATTTTTTTACTATAAGTTAGAGAGGAGAAATAATTATGTCAGATGTTTTTATTTGGATATGTAACAGCTTTTAACACCAATAAATCTAATCGCTGCTATAATTAGTGTGGCTATTGGGATAACTATTGGTGCTTTACCGGGACTTTCTGCTGCAATGGGAGTTGCCTTATTAATTCCTATTACATTCGGAATGGATCCTTCAACAGGATTAATTACTCTTGCAGGAGTTTATTGTGGAGCTATATTTGGTGGTTCGATTTCAGCTATCTTAATCCGTACACCAGGTACTCCAGCTGCAGCTGCAACTGCTATAGATGGTTGATGAATTAACAAAACAAGGAAAAAGCAGGTACTGCATTAGGTACTGCAATCACTGCTTTCATTCATAGGAGGAATTTTAAGTGCTATCCCACTTTATCTATTTGCTCCAAGACTAGCAAAACTTGCATTACTTTTTGGACCAGCTGAATATTTCTGGTTATCTATATTTGGTTTAACTATCATTGCTGGTGCAAGTACAAAATCAATAGTAAAAGGATTAATTTCAGGAGCTTTTAGGATTAATGTTATCAACTGTTGGAATGGATCCTATGCTAGGAAATGCTCGTTTCACATTTGGAGTTCCTGCATTACTTTCAGGAATACCTTTTACTGTTGCTCTTATAGGACTTTTCTCAATGTCACAAGTATTAATGTTGGCTGAAAAGAAAATTAAAGAAGCAGGAAATATGGTAGACTTTGATAACAAAGTTCTATTATCTAAAGAACAAATCTTAGAAATCTTACCTACATCTTTAAGATCAACAGTTATTGGAAGTATTATAGGAATATTACCAGGAGCAGGAGCAAGTATTGTTGCATTCTTAGGATATAACGAAGCAAAAAAAGATTCTCAAAGAAAAAAAGAATTATTTGGTCATGGAAGTATAGAAGGAATAGCAGGAGCTGAAGCAGCTAACAACGCTGTTACAGGAGGTTCACTTATACCAACATTCACATTAGGAATACCTGGTGAAAGTGTTACTGCTGTTTTACTTGGAGGACTTATGATACAAGGGCTTCAACCAGGTCCAGACCTATTTACTGTTCATGGGAAAATAACTTATACTTTCTTTGCAGGATTTGTTATAGTTAATATATTCATGCTTATCTTAGGACTTTTTCGGTTCTAAATTATTTGCAAAAAGTATCAAGAGTTTCAGATAGTTACTTAATACCTCTTTATATTTGCACTAAGTGTAATAGGTTCTTATGCTATTAACAACCAAAATGGCTGACGTATGGGTAATGTTTGTCTTTGGTATAATCGGATACTTTGTTCAAAAAAATTTCGAACTTAACTCTGCTTTCAATAGTTTTTAGCTTTAATATTAGGACCAATAGGTGAATCAGGACTTAGAAGATCACTTATCTTAAATCATAATAATTATTCTATACTATTCCAAAGTACAGTTTCAAAAGTTCTATTATTCTTAACTCTTTTTCTCATTATTATCACCAATAGTAATGGCTCAATTAAAAAAAGAAAAAGAAAAACTGAAGAATAAAAATTAAAATAGTACCTAGTCATAGGTGCTATTTTTATAAATAAAAAAATAAAAAGGAAATAAAATTAATGAGAAGTAAATTTAAAGATATGATATTTGTAAAAGGTGGGAAATACACACCTTGTTTTTACAGATGATGAAAAAGTTTTTGATTTAGAAGTATGTAGATATCTAACAACCCAAAAAATATGGCTAGAAGTTATGAACTATAATCCTTCAAAATTTGAGGGAATATACAAACCTGTTGATAGTGTTACTTGGTGGGAAGCCTTAGAGTTTTGTAATAAATTAAGTGAGAAGTACAATTTAGAACCTGTCTATGATTTAAGTAAAAAGGAATATTAATGATAAATCAATTAGATGGAGAAAAAAGCAATCCTAATATAGCAGATTTTAAAAAGACAGAAGGCTTTAGATTGCCAACAGAAGTTGAATGGGAATGGTTTGCTAGAGGTGGACAAGTAGCTATTGATAAAGGAACATTTGACTATAAATATTCTGGAAGTGATAATGTAGATGAAGTGGCTTGGTATGATAAAAATTTCAAATGGTGAAACTCAAAATGTAGGTACTAAAAAAATCCAAATCAATTAGAACTTTATGATTGTAGTGGTAACATTTCAGAATGGTGCTTTGATATGGATAAAAAGTACTAAAAATAATAAAACTGTATATAGAATAATCAAAGGTGGTTCATGGTTTAGTGAAGCTAGCTGGTGTTCTATTTTACCCTCGTTTTTTTGTTATAATTCTATTTACTCTTCTAAAGAGATAGGTTTTTCGTATAGTGAGAACAATTTAACAAAAATTTTTTTAATAACTTTATTTTTTTAATTTAAAATTTTAGATTAAATATACAGTTTTTTTATTAAGAATTTTTTTAACTACTCTAAAATAGAATAAGTCTATAGTGAGGAAAAATATTTATACAATTATTCTATTTTTTGAACAATACAAGTGATTTAAAAATAGAATAAATAGTTATATTAATAAAATTTTTGGTTGATTTTTTTAGCATTAAAAATATATATAATGACTTTAGATATAAAGTATAAGGAGGTGAAGGAGTCTTTGCAAACAAAAATTGCAATAACTCCTATTAAAATGTCTGAAAAACAAAAGAAAAAAAGAGGTTTCCCAAGTGCATTTACAGTACTAGCTATTATTTTAGTTTTAGCTGCAGTTTTAACTTACATAGTTCCCATCAGGTCAGTTCTCAAGATTAACTTATGATGATAGTACAAATGAATTTGTCATCACAGATCATGAGAATAATGTAACAACAGAGCCTGCAACTCAAGAAGTTTTAGATAGACTTCAAATTCAATTAAGTTTGGATAAATTTACTGAAGGTGTAATCAAAAAACCTATTGCTATTCCTGGAACTTATCAAAGAATTGAGCAAAAACCACAAGGATTTTTAGATGTTCTTAAAGCTCCTATCACTGGTGCTTTAGATACTACTGATATTATGCTTTTCGTTTTCATTCTTGGAGGAATTATAGGAATTATTAATAAAATAGGGGCTTTTGATGCTGGAATGGCTGCTCTTTCAAAGAGAACTAAGGGAAAAGAATTTTTATTGGTAACCCTTGTTTTTGTTCTAACAACTTTAGGAGGAACAACTTTTGGTTTGGCAGAAGAAACTATTGCCTTCTATCCAATACTTATGCCTATCTTCCTATTAAGTGGATTTGATGTACTAACTTGTATTGTTGCAATCTATATGGGCTCATCTATAGGAACAATGTTCTCAACTATAAAACTTTTTGCTACTGTTATTGCATCTAATGTTGCAGGAATTTCATTCACAGAAGGATTAACATTTAGAATAGTAACTCTAGTTTTTAGCTTCAATTATCACTTTAGCATATATGTATTGGTATGCTAAAAAAAGTCAATAAAGATGCTACAAAAATCATATGTTTATGCTGATAAAGAAGAAATACATAAAAAGATTTTTTTAGGGGAATATGATTCTAACTCTGAAAAAGAATTTACTTGGAGAAGAAGACTTTGTTTACTTATATTTGTTGTTGCATTCCCTGTTTTGATTTGGGGAGTTTCTCGTGGTGGATGGTGGTTCGAAGAAATGTCAGCACTATTCTTAGGTGTGGCTCTTTTACTTATGTTCTTCTCTGGTCTATCAGAAAAAGATGCTGTCAATACCTTTATTGCTGGAGCGGGAGATTTAGTTGGAGTTGTTCTAACAATAGGACTAGCTCGTTCTATCAATATAGTAATGGATAATGGTTTTATATCTGATACTTTACTATACTACTCAACTGAATTTGTAGCTGGTATGAGTAAAGGAACTTTCGCTATTGCACAATTACTAATTTTCTCTGTTTTAGGTTTCTTTATCCCTTCATCTTCTGGACTTGCTGTACTTTCTATGCCTATTATGGCTCCACTTGCAGATACAGTTGGTCTATCAAGAGAAGTTGTTATCAATGCGTATAACTGGGGACAAGGTTGGATGTCTTTCATTACACCAACTGGATTAATTCTAGTAACATTGGAAATGGCAGGTACAACATTTGATAAATGGCTAAAATATATCTTGCCTCTGATGGGAATTATTGGAGTTTTTCTCTAGTAATGCTAGTTATAAATACAATGTTTTAATTATAGTTAATTAATAATAAGAAGCTGTTGCACAAATAAACTTGCAACAGCTTTTTTTACATTATTATCTTTTTATATTTTTTTAAAGATAAATTCAGCATATTTTTTTGCACCTTCTGGTTTAGGGTGAGTTGCATCTTTATAGAATAATTGCTTTTTCTCCCTTAGCATATTTATGCCAATCTATCATAGTTATATTATCATATTCTTGAGACCATTCTAGCTAAACTTTTTATTAACTGATTTTTTTCCCAAGGTTTAGGAACAACTGTATTCATAATATAAACTTTTTTTACCCTTCAATAATTTCATTGAACTTTCAAAAGCTTCTTTATTTATAACTCCATTAGTTCCCAAAATGTATAACTACTGTATTTTTTTAATTTTTTTACTTCCTTTTTAATTCTTCTAAAAATTTTAGGTAAATCTGTAAATTGTCTTGATACCTTTGCATCAACATTGGCATCTTTAAATATTTCTTTGATATATGGTTCTCCCATCTTTCATAACAGAATCACCTATAAAAGTGAAATCCTTAGCTTCTATAGTGTTAGTATTTTTTTAACCACTGTTTTTGTTTCTTGTGATTTTATTTCTTCTGTTTTTTTACATTTATATTTGTTTTAGAAGGTTTAGTATCTACTTTTTATTTCATTATGTTTTGTTGTATTTACTTTTTTTCGACCAATAATCTTTTCTTCAACATAATCTTTTATTATCTGGTTTTCAAAGGATTTTCAGAAGTTTCTACTTTTCTCAGTTGTAGTTGTTTCTACTACAGTCATCTTATCAATTTCATTTGCTCTGTTTTTTTAACTTCCTCTGAATTTGTCTCTGAGCTTATAGGTAAAAATGATAAAAAGTGCCACATATAAAACTAAAAAAATATTCTTCTCAAAAACTATCGACTCCTGTCTTCTCTTTATCAAAAATTCATATGAAATTTCTGATAAAATTATTAAAATTATCACCTGTATTCCAACTGTATAATTATAGTCTATATCAGACCATTTAAAAAAACTCTAATGAAAAATATCATAAGTGGATACTGCCATAAATAATAAACATAGCTATGTTCACCCTAATTTAGCTAAAGTATTTGCAACTGGATTTTTCAAAAATCTAAAAAGCCCGTCTTTTAAACTTGTCACTGTCATAAATGAACCTAAAAATACTTATTAAAAAAATAAGAAACCATAGTAATTAGATTTTCGATAAATAATCTACTGATAATACTATTACTACTATTACTCCCTAAACACACATAGGAAATAATATTTAGCTTTTTGCTTTTCATTCTCTAAATCCCTATCTTTAAATAAGAAAGTAGAAAAGCAGATCCCATAAAAATTGAAAAAAATTCTTGTATCTGTACCATAGTATATGGCACTTATATCCCAGTTAATATATTCTTTATAGAACATCAGTCCTGCTGATATAAAAGATAATGCCATAATTATAGCTATTATAACTTTCTGTATCTAACTTTAATTTTTTTAAATAAATATATAAGAAATGGAAATAAAATATAGAACTGTATTTCTATTGATAAACTCCAAGTATGTAGGAGTGGAAATAAATCTCCACTTCTTTCAAAAATAAGACATTCCTGTGGATATCTGATAGAGATTGCTCACTCCAAATAAACTTGAGAGAGAACTATAAATTAATTTTTTTCACTTATATAATCATAAAAAAATAATAAAAAGCTAAGTATGTAAAAAGTTAAAACTGCTATCAGAGGTGGAAAAAAATTTTTGTTATATCTTCTTTTGATGAAACTAAAATAACTATCATCTCTTTCATATAAAAACTTCTGTTATCAAATATCCGCTAATGACAAAAAAACAAGATAACTCCAATGTAAGTTCCCTTGTATTCATAAAAGTGATAGATTATGACTGAAATTAGAGAAATAGCCTTTTAATATATCTATTCCTATACTCCTCTTTTTTTAATTCGTTCATTTTTTTCTTCTCCATAACTAAGGATTGTTATACTACCTCGAGTTATAATTATATAATATATTTTTTTCATTTTGAGAAACATTTTTTTAAAATTTTTTTAAAATTTTTTCAAGTAAAAAAAGGGATTGTTAGAAGTCTAATATTTTAACAATCCCTTGTTATTTATATCTGTAATATTTCTATTATTATTTCATTACACTTACAAATAATGGAACTAATACAAGTGATACTATAGACATTAATTTAATTAAGATATTTAATGAAGGTCCAGAAGTATCTTTGAATGGATCTCCCACTGTATCTCCAACAACTGCTGCCTTGTGTCTGTCAGAACCTTTCTTATCTCCTTTGTATCCAGATTCAATTTGTTTCTTACCATTATCCCAAGCTCCACCAGCATTTGCCATCATTATAGCCATTAAAACTCCTGTTACAAGAGCTCCAGCAAGTAATCCTCCAAGAGCTTTTTACAGACCATAATCCAATAACAACTGGAACTATTATAGCTAAAACTCCTGGTAAAATCATTTGTTTTTAATGATGAATGAGTTGATATTTCAACACATCTCTTATAGTCAGGTTTTTTTGAGTTCTATCCATGATTCCTGGGAATTCTCTGAATTGTCTTCTAACTTCTTCAACCATTTCTATAGCTGCTTTACCAACTGCTGTCATAGTTAAAGCTGAGAATAAGAATGTTAACATTCCTCCTATGAATAATCCAGCTATAACTTCTGGGTCAGTTACATCTATTATTAATGGTTCACTTGTTAATTTATCTACTGCTTCTTTATATGCTGCGAATAGAGATAGAGCTGTTAAAGCTGCTGATCCTATTGCAAATCCTTTACCAACTGCTGCTGTTGAGTTTCCAACTGCATCTAGTTTATCAGTAGTTTCTCTTACTTCATGAGGTAATTCAGACATTTCAGCAATTCCTCCAGCGTTGTCTGCAACTGGTCCATAAGCATCAACTGCTACAACCATTCCTGTTGTTGCAAGCATTCCAACTGCTGCTATTGAAATTCCATATAGTCCACCTGTTTTGAATGAAACTATGATTGCTATTGCTATAACTATTAAAGGTGCAACTGTTGATTCCATTCCTATTGCTAAACCTTCAATTATTGCTGTAGCTGCTCCTGTTCCTGCTGCATCAGATACTCTGTTTACTGCTCTTCTTCCAGTATCAGTATAGATTCCTGTGAAGTAAGCTATAACAAGTCCTGCAACTAATCCTGCAACTATTGCATAGAATATTCCCATATCTAAACCTAAATATTGAATAATTCCATAAGAAGCTATTATAGTTAATAATCCTGCGATTCTTGTTCCCATTTCAAGTTTTGCATGCACTTTACTTCCATCATCAGTTTTAACTGTTAAAGTAGCTATTATTGAAGCCACAATACCAAAAGCTGATATTAATAAAGGTGCTGCGACATAAGGTGTTGCATCTGCAACTGGTAATAAGTAAGCTAAAGTTATAGTAGCTATTATTGAACCAACATAAGATTCAAATAAGTCTGCTCCCATTCCTGCAACGTCCCCAACGTTATCTCCAACGTTATCAGCTATAGTAGCTGGGTTTCTAGGGTCATCTTCTGGAATTCCTGCTTCAACTTTACCAACTAAGTCTGCTCCAACGTCTGCTGCTTTAGTATAGATTCCTCCTCCAACTCTTGCGAATAATGCTATTGAAGAAGCTCCCATTCCAAATCCTGTTACATCATTTACACTAATCTCCAAATTTTTGTGTAAGTAATAGGATTAAAGATAAAGCATAAACATTCCTAAATCCAACAACTGTAAGTCCCATAACTGCTCCTCCAGAGAATGCAACGTCAAGTGCTTTTTGCAAGTCCTCCTTCTTTAGCAGCTATTGCTGTTCTTCCGTTTGCTTTTAGTAGCAATTCTCATTCCTGCATTACCCAGCTATAGCTGATGTTATAGCTCCTAATACAAATGCTATTGCTGTAGGTACACTTATAAAGATTCCTAAATGCAGCTGCTACTACGACTACGAAAAACAATAAGAATTTTATATTCAGCTGTCAAAAATGCCATAGCCCCTTCTCTTATTGCTGATGTTATTTCTTCTACCTTTTGGTATGTTTATTTGATAATGTTCTACTTTTTTTGCATAATAGAATGCTGCAAGTAAAGACAATATCCCAGCAACTAAACCAAGATACATAACTTGTGTTAATAAATCCATTTCTTTTTTCCCTCCATTATTTTTTTATTTAATACCTTAATATTATATTTTAATTTTGATATATTTACAAGTTTTTTTATTTTTATTTTTTTACTTCTTCATACTCAAAAATTTTTTTACTTGTGATGATATTCATGTCTTTGTCAACTATTAAAATTTCCAAGTCATCTCTGCTATTTACATAGTTTATTGCCTTATCTATAGGCATTAAAAAGAAAGTCGTTGATAGTAAATCTGCCTCAAAAGCATTATCACATAATACCACTACCATTTTTTTATCTTCTACTGGATAACCTGTATCCTTGTCTAAGATATGGTGATACATCTTTCCATCTATTTCAACATAAGTTTGATAATCTCCAGAAACTCCCATAGCTCTATTTTTTAAAGGTACAATTCCTAGGATTTCACTAGGATTTTCAGGATTTTGTAAACCTATTTTCCAAGGTTTTCCTTCTGGTTTTGTTCCTATTAAATCCATACTTGAAATTGAAGTTATAAAGGCACTGTCTATACCATCATGCTTTTAAAACTTCTTTTGCCCTATAAATAGCATAACCCTTTTAAGAAAGAACCTGTATCTATTTCTTTTACTGGACTTTCTAAAGTTAGAGTTCCATCTTCAGAAATATGAACTTTAGAAAAATCTACAAAATTTTTAGTATACTCAATCTCTTCCTTTGTTGGAAGTTTTAAATTTGGAAGTTCCATAGCTTTCTTCTGTGAAGCCCCATAATTCTAAAAAAGGGGTGCTATAGTAACATCATACTTATGTTCTGATAGTTCATAGGCTTTTTTTACACCTTTAAATAATTCTAAACCTTCTGCATCTAATTTCATACTCTTTATTATCAGTAGTATTCAGCTTATATATCAAACTACCTTCCATTTTACTATTGTATTTTTTTCATCTATCCTTTGAATTTCATTAAAAGCTTTTTTTCTATAGAATTCATAGCTTTTTTTCTTTATTATCACTATACACTACTATTTTTTTATGTATGTTCCAAATAGAAATTTAGATTCTTCTATTTTTTTCTACTTTTTTTACCACAAGAAATTAAAAAAATATACTCAAGAAAACCAAAATAAAAAGCTATAAATTTATTCGTCTTTACCATAGCCAACCTTTCCAGCTAATATTTCTTTAAATACTTTTTTTCATTTCAGTATCTTTCTTGTCATATTTTTGTAAGTGGTAAAGGTTCTCCATTTCTTTCCATTCTTTCTTTTTGCTCTTTCTCTAGCTCTTTCTCCACAAACTATTGTAAGAACATATTTATTTGGTATTTTTACTTAATAATTCATCATAAGTGATTTCTTTTTCATTTATCTCACTCCATTTTTCAATTATACTTATTAAATCATTACAAGCTTGTTCAATTTCATTATTTATTATGACAGTGTCATATTTATCTTCATATTCAAGTTCTTTTTAATGAGTTTTTAAGTCTCGCTTGTATAACCTCTTCACTATCTGTGTTTCTTCCTCTTAATCTTTTTTTCTAATTCTTCTTTTGTTGGAGTTTTTAAAGAATACTAAATTAGCTTCAGGGAATTTTTCCTTTACTTGTACTCCTCCTTGAACATCTATTTCTAGTAATACTTTTTCTCCTCTTTGAAGCCTTTCTTCAACTTCAGATTTTAAAGTTCCATAATAATTTCCATGTACATTTGCATATTCAAGGAAATCACCATTTTTTTATTTTTTTCTTTCAAACTCTTCAGCTGTTATAAAGAAATAGTCAACTCCTTCTTGTTCACCATTTCTAGGCTTTCTACTTGTGGCAGATATAGATAAATTTATTCCAAGCCTTTCTCTTACTAATTTACAAACTGTTGATTTTCCTGCTCCGCTAGGACCAGAAACAACATATAAAGCTCCTAAAGACATAATACCTCCACATATTCACTGAAAAAAATATTTTCGTTACTAAGTAGATTTCTTAACGATAAAAACTCAAGAATTCGCTGTAAATTTCGACCAACTCGCTACTGCTCAGACATGTCGACATTTACTCGGCTCATTCTATTTGATTTTTTTATCTAAAAATCTACAATCGTAACTCAATTATTTTTTTCAGTTATTATTATCTAATCATTGTTATTCAATATTCATAATCTGTTCTCTCATTTTTTTCTAATTCATTCTTTTCCTTCAACAACCAATTTAGATATTTCATACATATTAGATTTTTACACCCATAGTATTAAATTCTCTAAATATTTCTTGAAAGATAAATTCAATTTTTCTTTCCTTGAGAGTCTTTATCTGTATTAAATTCATATTCTAATTGTTTAAAAATGGCTTTCTAATCTTGAAACTTCTTCAGTTATATCCACTCTATCACTAAATAATAAGATTTCTTTTAAGATGTCTTCTTCTTTGAAATCTATGTCAGCTTTTACCGAGTTCACATTAGCTAATAATCTTTCTCTGTAATTTTCTACAACCTGTGGCTTTTAATTTCTTAACTTCTTCCACTTTTTGATTTTTAGAATATTTAATTGTTCTTTAAAAAAAAGCTTCTTAATCTATTTCCTTCTTCAACCTTAGTTTTTTTATAAAATCTTGTAGTAATTCTCTAAGCTTTTAAAGCTTATGATTTCTTTTATATTTTTTTCTTCATCAGTATCTAAATCTTTTTGTGAAATAACTCCAAAATTTCTAACTAAAAAAATCTAATTTATTTGAAAAATTTTTTTCATTAAAATCTTCTTCCATTTTATTTAAAATTTGCATACAAGACTTTTGCTAAATCTTCGTCATATTTTTAAACTTTTTAAGATTTTCATTTTTTTATCTTCAAACTCAATTCTAAAAGTCAATAGAACCTCTACTTATAAATGAAGCAATTTCAGCTCTTATATAATTTTCAAGAAGGTTTAAGTTATATGGTAGTTTGACTTTTGTAGTCAAATTTTTTTATTATTTACACTTTTTAATTTCCATACTAATTACATAATTTTTCATCTTCATAATTTAATTTGGAATATCCTGTCATACTTCTCATATAACTTACCTACCTTCCCTTATATTTTTTTACAAAAAGTAAGTTTTCCTTGAAAGATTTATTCAAATCTTTTTACAAGACTGTTGCGATGTCCATTATTGTTGAGAAAGCCTTTGTGGAGCTTTTCGAGACACTAATGGCTATCAGACAGTCTTTTTGTCATCTGTAGATTAGAGTATACTATTTTTCAAGGAAAAACTTTAGTTTTTACTCTTCTTCTGATTTTTTTCTTCATCACTGCTATATTTTTACTTTTTATAGCCTTATATTTATTAAATCCCTGTTCCTGCTGGAATTTTTCTTACCTAAGATTACATTTTCTTTTAATCCTTCTAGGTAGTCAACTTTTCCTTCAATAGCAGCATTAGATAGAACTTTTGTTGTTTCTTGGAATGAAGCAGCAGATATGAGCTTCCAGTATTTACAGCGGCTTTTTGTGATACCTTGTATAACTGGTTCATATTTGATAAGTGCTTTTTCCTTCTTCAGCCAATTTTTTTATTTTTCAAGATCTACTATTCTCTTTTCAATTACTTCATCTTCAAGATACAGAGAAGCTCCTGAATCAACTATTCTAACTTTTCTAAACATTTGCTTTAACAATGATTTCTATATGCTTATCATTAACTGAAACATCTTGTTCTCTATACACTTGTTGTACAGATTCTAGTATAAATTGTTCTGCTGCAACTAGTCCTTTTTATACTTAAGATATCATAAGGAGAAATAGCTCCTTCTGTTATCTTATCTCCAGCTTTTTATCTTTAATCCATCAGTAACAACTAGACGTTCTCCCATTGGAATTAAATATTCTTTAAAATCATCAGGATTTGTTAAAGATTTAACATTGATAACACGCATTTGTTTCTTCTTAGTTGGTAATATTTCTATTCTTCCATCTATTTCAGAAAGGATAGCTTTTTACCTTTTTGGATTTCTAGCTTCGAAATAGTTCTTGTACTCTTGGTAGACCTCCTGTGATATCCTTAGTACCTTCTCCTAATTTGATAATCTTTAGCTATGATGTCACCTTTTTAACCTTTAGCTCCATCTCTTACCATCATATATGCTCCATAAGGTATGTTGTAAGTAGCTAATTTTTCATTTTTCTTATCAAGTATGTGTACTCTTGGTTCAGACTCAGTACTGTCAACTGACCTTACAACTAGATATTCATGTACATCATACTTTTCATCCCTTATATTTTTAGGAGTGAAAGTGTCTATATTGAACTTTTCCATCATGAGATGAAATTATAGGGATATGGTAAGGGTCAAATGTTACAATTACATCTCCTTCATTTTACATGTTGTCCTTCTGTTACTTTTTATTACTGAACCTGAGTCAACTTCGTGTTCGTTGTCAGCAATTATAATTTTTTTCCCCCTTGACTTACTACTACATCTTCACCATTGATTTCAATAGTTTTGATATCTCTGAATGAAACCTCTCCATCATTTTCAGCCTTTTTAGAATTTACTACTGTTGCAGCTCCCGCAACTCCTCCTGTATGGAAGGTTCTCATTGTAAGCTGAGTACCAGGTTCTCCAATTGATTGAGCAGCAACTACTCCAACAGCTTCCCCTAGTAAGATTTCATTATAGTTTGATAAGTCCATACCATAACATTTTTTTGACAAACACCTTTTTTTCTAAAGCACAAGTTAAAGGAGATCTAATTTTTGACTTTCTTAATTTCTAATTCTTCAATCTTTTTTAAGTAAATCTTTATGAATCATAGTATTTCTTTTTAGCAATTACTTTTTCCATCATGAACCAAATCTTCTGCAAAACTCTACCATTTATTCTTTCTTTTTAATTTTTTTCAATTACTTTTCCATCAGCCCCAACAAGTGCTTCAACTTCTATTCCCTTCATGAGTATGACAATCTTCTTCATTAACTATAACTTCATGAGAAATATCAACTAGTCTTCTTGTTAAGTATCCTGAATCGGCAGTTCTTAGTGCTGTATCGGCAAGTCCTTTTCTTGCTCCATGTGAAGACATAAAGAACTCCAATACTGTAAGTCCTTCTCTGAAGTTAGCTTTTATAGGAACTTCTATAGTTCTACCTTGTGTATCAGCCATGTTTCCACGCATTCCGGCTAATTGTCTCATTTGGTTTTCATTACCTCTGGCTCCTGATGTCGCCATCATATACACTGGATTAAACTTATCCAAATTATCCATCATAGCCTTTGTAACAGCTTGAGTTGTTCTTGACCAAACTTCTATTGTCTTTCTGTATCTTTCTTCATTTATAATCTTTTCCAGACTTATAATCTTTTTCTATTTGAGTAACTTCATCATCTGCTTTTTTTAACAAGATTTTCTTTTCTGGTGGAATTACTAAGTCTTCAATTCCTACTGAAACTCCAGCAAAAAGTACCATAATGATATCCAAAGTTTTTTTAATTCTATTTATAAGTTCAGCTGTTTCGGTAAATCCATGTGCTTCATATAAAGATTTTATTAAAGCTTTTTATTTGTTTTTTTACCATAAGTCTCATGATAATTTCTATCTACTTCAGGTAAAATTTCATTGAATAAAACTCTTCCTGGAGTTGTTTCCACTAATTCACCATTAATTCTAACTTTTTATTAGAGCATGAGTTCCTACTTTATCATTTTTGGTATGCTGTTATAACTTGATCAAGGTTTGAGAAGAATTTTCCTTCTCCTTTTTTCTCCCTTTTCTTTCTTTAGTCATATAGTAGCATCCCATAACCATATCTTGTGAAGGAACAGCTATAGGTTCTCCACTTGATGGTGAAATGATATTGTTAGGAGCAAACATTAAAAAGTTTTGCTTCCATCATTGATTCAGGAGATAAAGTTAAGTGTACAGCCATTTGGTCTCCATCGAAGTCAGCGTTGAATGCTGAACAAACTAGAGGGTGTAATCTTATAGCTTTACCTTCTATCAATACAGGTTGGAAAGCTTGTATTGATAATCTGTGTAGTGTAGGGGCTCTGTTTAGTAGAACAGGGTGATCTGCTATAACATCTTCTATTACTGCCCATACTTTATCATCAGATTCTTCAACTAATTTTTTTAGCCATTTTTTTATATTATTAGCTAATTCTCTTCTTACTAACTCTCTCATTATAAATGGTTTATATAATTCAAGAGCCATTTTCTTAGGTATACCACATTGGTTCATTTTTAAAGATGGTCCAACAACTATAACCGATCTTGCTGAGTAGTCAACTCTCTTTCCTAGTAGGTTTTGTCTAAATCTTCCTTGTTTTTCCTTTTTAACATATCAGATAAAGATTTTAATTCTCTATTATTTTTGAGCAACTACTGGTTTACCTCTTCTACCATTATCTATAAGAGCATCCACAGCTTCCTGTAACATTCTTTTTTTCATTCTTTACAACAATTTCTGGAGCTTTTTATTTCTAATAATTTTTTTAAGTCTGTTATTTCTATTTATTACTCTTCTGTATAAATCATTTAAGTCAGATGTTGCAAATCTTCCACCATCAAGTTGAACCATTGGTCTTAGTTCAGCTGGAATTACTGGAACATTTGTAAGTATCATCCATTCAGGTCTATTTCCTGATGAAATGAAATCTCTAACTATTTTTTTAATCTTTTTACAAGTTTCTTTCTCTTTTGAGCAGAGTTCACATCTATTAATTCATTTTCTAACTCATCTCTTAAAGCTTCTAAATCAATAGTTGTTAAAAGTTTTAAAATTCCATCTGCTCCCATATAAGCTTCAAATTTATTTGAGTATGTTTGCTTTTAATAATTTATACTCTTTTTTCAGTTAATATTTTTTTCCAACTTTTATAGAATCTTCTTCACTTGAAGTTACTATATATCTTGCAAAAATATAAAAACTGATTCTAATTCTTTAGAAGAAATACCAATAATTAAAGACATTTTTATTTGGACTTCCTTTAGAATACCAAATATGAGATACAGGAGAAGCTCAGAGTTATATGACCCATTCTTTCTCTTCTAACCTTAGCTCTTGTTACTTCAACTCCACATTTTTTTCACAAACTAAGCCTTTTATATCTCATTCTCTTTATATTTTTCCACAAGAACATTCCCAATCCTTTTGTTGGTCCAAATATTACTTCACAAAACAATCCATCTTTTTTCTGGATTTAAAGTTCTATAATTTATAGTCTCAGGCTTTTGTTACTTCTCCATGAGACCATTCTAATATTTTTTTCAGGAGAGGCTAATTTTATTCTAATTTTTATCAAAACTTCTTATTCCCATTAAATACATATCCTCCTTAATGAAACATCTTAACTATTCTAAATCTTCAACATCTTCAGCATCTTCATCTATTTCATGAAGTCCAAATGTATCTATTTCATACTGTGGTGAATATTCAGTTGGAGTTTCTTCAACTTCAACTTCTTCATCAACATTTATAACGTTATCCTCCTCATCACATAATTCTATATCAAGTGCCAATGCTTGGAACTCTTTTAATAGAACTTTGAATGATTCTGGTAAATCAGATTCAGGCATAGCTTCACCTTTGATTATTGCTTCATAAGTTTTAGTTCTTCCTGTAATATCATCTGATTTAACTGTTAACATTTCTTGAAGTATATTTGATGCTCCATATGCTTCTAATGCCCAAACTTCCATTTCCCCAAGTCTTTGTCCACCGAATTGTGCCTTACCTCCAAGAGGTTGTTGTGTTACTAATGAATAAGGTCCTATTGCTCTTGCGTGCATTTTATCTTCAACAAGGTGGTGTAATTTTAACATATACATGACTCCGACTGTAACTTTGTTATCAAACTTTTCTCCAGTTCTTCCATCGTATAATGTTACTTTTCCTGTTCTTGGGAATCCTTGTTTTTTTCAAGGTAATCTTTTAACTTGCTCTTCTGTTGCACCATCAAATACTGGTGTAGCTATACAAGTTCCACCATTTAAAGTTCTCATTGCCATACCTAAGTGTACTTCTAGTACTTGTCCTATATTCATACGAGATGGAACTCCAAGAGGGTTTAATACAACATCTAAGTGTGTTCCATCTTCTAAGAATGGCATATCTTCTGCAGGTAATACTCTTGAAACAACCCCTTTGTTTCCATGTCTTCCTGACATTTTATCTCCTACAGTTATCTTACGTTTTTCAGCAACTAAAACTCTAATAGATTTATTTACCCCAGCCTTTAGTTCATCTCCATTCTCTCTTGAAAGTTCAAGGATATCAACGACAACTCCTTTAGAACCATGTGGCATAGTAAGTGATGTATCTCTTACATCTCTTGCTTTTTTTCACCAAATATAGCTCTTAAAAAGTTTTTTTCTTCAGCAGGAGGTTCAGTTTCTCCCTTTAGGAGCTGTTTTTTTCCAACTAATATATCTCCAGGTCCAACTTCTGAACCTATCATGATTATTCCATTTTCATCTAAGTTTCTTAATGCACTTTCAGAGACATTAGGGATTTCTCTTGTTATTTCTTCATCACCTAATTTTGTAGCTCTTGCATCTATCTCATATTCTTCTATATGTATAGAAGTAAATACATCTTCTTTTCTAAGTCTATCAGAGATTAGAATCGCATCTTCATAGTTATATCCTTCCCAAGGCATGAATCCCATAAGAATATTTCTACCCTAGAGCTAAATCTCCTGACTTAGTTGCAGGTCCATCAGCAATGATATCTCCAGCTTTTTACAATATCACCTAAATCAACTAAAGGTGTTTGATGTAAACACATTGATTGGTTAGATCTTTCATAATTTAAAAGTCTATATGTATGTTCTTTTTTTATCTGCATCTTCAATTACTATTTTCTTACCATCAACATAAATAACTTTTTCCAGCTACTTTTGTTGTAACTACTGCTCCAGAGTCAACTGCAACTTTTCTTTTCAAGTCCTGTTCCTATAAATGGAGCTTCAGCTCTTAATAGAGGAACTGCTTGTCTTTGCATGTTTCGATCCCATCAAGGCTCTGTTGGCATCATCATGTTCTAAGAATGGTATTAAACCTGCTGATACAGATACCACTTGTTTAGGAGAAACATCCATATAGTTTACTCTTTCAGGCTCTATTTCAACAATTTCATGTCCATATCTACAAACTACTAAACCTTGTAATTTATTATCTTTACCTAATTTTGTATCGGCTTGAGCTATAAATAATCCATCTTCTTCATCAGCTGCAAGATAACGAACATCATCAACTAAAGCTACTCCATTTTCTACTTTTACATAAGGAGTTTCTATGAATCCATATTTATTAATCTTTTGCATAAGTTGCAAGAGATCCAATAAGTCCAATGTTTGGTCCTTCTGGTGTTTCTATTGGACAGATTCTTCCATAGTGAGAATCATGAACGTCTCTTACTTCAAACCCTGCTCTTTCTCTTGAAAGTCCTCCAGGTCCTAGAGCTGATATTCTTCTCTTATGAGTTAATTCAGCTAGTGGATTTGATTGGTCCATGAATTGTGATAATTGCCCTGAACCAAAGAAATCTTGTATTAGAGCATTTAAAGGTCTAGTATTTAATAATGATTGTGGACTAACTGTTTCTATATCTTGAGTAGTCATTTTTTTCCTTAACCATTTTATTCATCTTAGCAAGTCCTGTTTTGATTTGCATAAGAAGTAATTCTCCAACACCTCTAATACGTCTGTTAGATAAGTTATCTATATCATCTGTGTGAACATTTTTGATCACCATTATAAAGGTCAGTAACATATTTCATTGTTCCTAAAACATCTTCTTTAGTTAATGAAATTTGATTTATCGGCTACATCAAGTTTTTAATCTTTTGTTCATTTTGTATCTTCCCACAGGTTCTAAGTCATATCTTTGTGGGTTAAAGAACATCTGTCTGATTAAACTTCTAGCTGAATCGATAGTTACTTGATCTCCTGGTCTTAATTTTTTTGAATACTTCAACAACTGCTTTGTTCTTCTGTTGAAGTTTCATCATTAGCTAAAAGTATTAGCAAGTAATTTATCTTCAGGTCCAACAAACCAATAAGAAATAGTTTCTATTTTTATTTTCTATTAAAATATTGATAAGTTCTTCAGTTATTATGGCTTCTGTTTCTGCTATAAATTCTCCTGTTTCTTCATCTAAAATATCTTCTTTAACTAATGAACCTTCCAATTCTTGTTTTAAAACATTTACTAATTCTTCAGGTTCTTTTGAATATTTTTTTATATAATGACTTTAAGTTCAATTCTTTTAGCTTTCTAAGAAATGTTCTATGATTTCTTTGTTATCTTTAAAGAAATCTACTGCTTTTTTAAAAAAATACAGTCGCTAAAACTTTTTTTCTTTCTATCTATTTTTACACTTAAAAAGTCATTTTTTTATCCGTTTCGAATTCTAGCTAAGTCCCTTTGTACGGAATTATTTTTTTCCTGAAAAATAAGTCCTTACCTGTTTGAGTATTTACTTCCTTACTAAAAAGAAACTCCTGGTGATCTATGTAATTGTGATACAACAACTCTTTCTGCTCCATTTATAATAAATGTAGCTCTTTCTGTCATTTTAGGAACTTCACCAAAAGTAAACTAAAGATTCTTGAATCTCATTTCCCATTTTTTTGTTGATTAGTCTCAATCTAACTTTCAATGAATTAGAATATGTTTTTTTCCTCTTCTTTTGCATTCTAGCTCATCATTCAATGGAGCTTCTGCTTCATGTAACTCATATCCTATGTATTCTAGCCTTACATCTCCATTTGAAGATTCTATTGGGAACACTTCTTTAAATGCTGATTCAAATCCTTTATCTTCCCTTTTTATTTGGGGACATATTTGTTTGTAAAAAATCTTCATAAGAATTTAATTGGAATTCAAGAAAATGAGGCATTGATCCTCTAGCTTTTATTTTTTTCCAAAATCAAGTCTTTCAATGAGTTTTTTTGCACGTTTCACTCTCCTTAAAAATATAAGTATAAGCCAATAGTTCGTTACTAGCTAAATTTCTTAACGATGAAAAAAATTAACGTTTCGCTGTAATTTCGGCAAAACTTGCCAACAAGTTGGCTTTCAAACACGCCGACAATTACTCGGCTCACTTGCTTTTAATTTTTTTCATCTAAAAATTTAGAATGTAACTCACATATTTGCTTTTATACCCTGTCGAAATTGCTTTGTTATAGTTAGTCTTTTGTAAGAAAAAAAGGCTCATTTACTTCCAAAAAGATTAACTATCTAAACTGTAAAGTTAGCAAAAAGGCACTCTAAAATTTCAAGAGTGCCTATTATTTTTTTTATCAAAGATAATATTAACTATTTTACTTCTACTTCTGCTCCAGCTGCAGTTAATTTTTTTCTTTTATTGCTTCAGCTTCTTCTTTTGGTGCAGCTTCTTTGATTACTCCACCATTATCAACTAAGTCTTTAGCTTCTTTTTAATCCTAAACCAGTGATAGCTCTAACTTCTTTAATTACAGCTATTTTTGTTTCCACCAGCGCTCTTTAATACTACATCAAATTCAGTTTTTTTCTTCAGCAGCTTCAGCTGGTCCAGCAGCAGCTACAGCTACAGGTGCAGCAGCAGTTACTCCAAAGTGTTCTTCTAGTGCAGATACTAATTCTTTTAATTCTAATACTGTCATAGCTTCTAAATCAGCTATAAATTGTTCTTTATTGAATGCCATTATTATTTTTCCTCCTTAAATTTCATCAATTATAATTTTTTTCAAATTTTTTTATTCAGCAGATCCTTCTTTTTTTGTCTGCTATTGCTACAGTTGCATAAGCAAGTTTTTCTAACTGGTCCTAACATAGAGTTCAATAACATAGATAGTAATTGTTCTCTTGAAGGTAATTTTAGCTAATTCTTCAACTGTCTTGAGCACTAACTTTTTTTACCTGTTAAGTAACCACCTTTAATTTTTAAATACATTTTTGTTTTGCTTTTAGCTTTTAGTTTTTGCTAAATCAAATACTGCTTTTTGCAGGTGCTACTGGATCATTATATCCAAAATGCAAATGCTGTAGTACCTTCTAATATTTCGTCAAAGTTATCTTCAACTCCAGATTCTTTAAGAGCTATTTTTAAATAGTCTATTTTTTTAGCTACTAAGTATTCAGCTCCATTTTTCTCTCATTTGTTTTCTTAATGAAGTTTCTTCATTAACCTTAATACCTTGATAATCAACAAAAAAACAACTGATTGAGCTTTTTTTAATTTTTTTCAACTAATTCTGCTACAAGTTCTTTTTAACTTGAGTTGCCATATTGATTCACCTCCTCTTTTTTTAAAAAAATATACCCCTATACAAAGACAGGGGTTGAGTGTTGAGGTTAGTATATCTAACTTCCAACCTCGGTAGGTTATTTAAGGATTATCTCCCCTACGGTCTTTGGTTTGGATTTATATTTAATTTAATTATCCAACAATTTTAGCAACTATAGCAGGATCCATTTTTACTCCTGGTCCCATAGTTAGTGATACTGCTACTGTTCTTAGGTATTGTCCTTTAGATGTAGCTGGTTTTAATCTGATAATTTGATCCATAAATGCTTTGAAGTTTTCTTCAATTTTATCTAAATCGAAATCAACTTTTCCGATTGGAGCATGGATAGATCCTAATTTGTCTACTCTGAATGCAAGTTTACCTTTTTTTGAATTCAGATACTGCTGCAGCAATATCAGGAGTTACTGTTCCTGATTTAGGGTTAGGCATTAATCCTTTTAGTCCCTAGTATTTTTTTCCCTAATCTTCCGATTTTTAGGCATCATATCTGGAGTAGCGATTACTAAATCGAAATCTAACCAACCTTGTTGAATTTGGTTGATGTATTCTTCAGCTCCAGCATAATCTGCTCCTGCTGCTAATGCTTTTTTTCTATATTTTTCACCTGAAGTGATTGCTAGTATTTTTAACAGTTTTTTTCCTGTTCCATGAGGTAATACAACTGTTCCTCTGATTTGTTGGTCAGCATGTCTTGGGATCTACTCCAAGTCTTAATGCTACTTCAACAGTTTCTATAAATTTTGCAGTTCTTGTTTTTTTGAACTAATTCAAGAGCTTCTTTTTATGTCATAAAGTTTTTCCTGTTTCAACTAATTTAGCTACTTCTAAATATTTTTTTCCTCTATGTTTTTGCCATTATTACATTTCCTCCCTTTGTGGCTTAACGAGTTAAACTCTACCACTAAATTATAAAGCAATTAGTCTTCGATTTTTATTCCCATTGATCTTGCTGATCCTGCAATTATCTTCATAGCTGTTTCTACAGATGAAGCATTTAAGTCAGGCATTTTAGTTTCAGCTAATTCTCTTAACTTTGCAGTAGTAATTTTTTTCCTGCAACTTCTTTTTTTAGAGTTTTTTTAGCTCCTGATGATATTCCAGCAGCTTTCTTTAATAAGTCAGATGCAGGTGGAGTCTTTAATACAAATGTGAATGATCTGTCACTATAAACAGAAATTTCCACAGGGATTATCCATCCAGCTTTATCTTGAGTTTTAGCGTTGAACGCTTTACAAAATTCCATTATATTTACACCGTGTTGTCCTAATGCTGGTCCAACTGGTGGAGCAGGGTTTGCCTTACCTGCTGGTAATTGTAGTTTTATTATTTGAATTACTTCTTTTGCCATTTTTTAAATTACACCTCCATAAGATTGTGTGTACTACACCTTTAAAACACCATCTACTTCTATTTCAACTGGTGTCATTCTTCCAAAAATATCAACCATTACTTTAACTCTACCATGTTCATAATCAATTTCAGCGACTTGTCCTTCTTGGTCAATAAAAGAACCTTTTAAGATTTTTAACAAAGTCTCCTTCAGCAAAGTCAAGCTTTTATAGTTTCTTTTGATGTATCCATACCTATAATATTGAATATTTTTTTACTTCGTCATCTTCCATAGGAATTGGGTCTGAACCTACTCCTACGAAACCAGTAACTCCGTTTGTGTTTCTTATTATGTACCACACATCAGGATCTACTTTATAGCTTATTCCGTTTTTCATTTTTCTTCTCTTGTAGCTTCAATTTCAAGCATAACATATGCAGGAAAAAGTTTTCTGTATATCTTTTTAGGCTTTTCCCCTAACAATTTCTATTGATTCTTCTTCTGGAACTAATATATTAGTAACAACATCTCTTAATTGTAATGTCCCAATCTTTTTGTTCAAGGTCTGTTTTTTTACCTTTTTTTCATATCCAGAATAAGTATGTATCATAAACCATTTTTCTCACATTTTCTATACTCATATTAATGCCTCCAAGACATTTAAAAGCTTTTACTGCAAGAATATCAAACACACCAAGGTAGACAGATACTATAACAGTCATTGTTATAACCCATATAGTAGAATGTATTACTTCTGTTTTTGAAGGCCATTCAACTTTTTGAGTATTCCATTTTAACTTTTTTGAAATAAATTCATAAATATCTCCATCTCCTTTCATAAAAAAAGTGGCAGGTCAAGAGGGACTCGAACCCCCAACCCTCGGTTTTTGGAGACCGATGCTCTACCAATTGAGCCATTGACCTGCATGTGTTGTTACCTAAATTTTTCATCCTACTTCTTTGTTTCTTTATACAAAGTATGTTTCTTCAATACTGGATTGTACTTCATCATTTCCAATCTTTCTGGATGAGTCTTTTTTTATTTTTTTGTTGTAGTATAGTGTCTTAACTTTGTTTCTGTACATTCTAAAATTACTTGTACTCTCATCTGCATTCCTCCTATTAAATTGTATTTTTCTAATCTTATATAGCTCATACAATTCTACTCAACTAAACGAAGAAATCTTTTGATTTTTAACTCCTTCACAATCTACATCAAAGTGTAAACTATTTATCAAAAAAACAAGTCCACTCTTTAACGGTATCTTTAATGATCCTCCCATAATTTAATATGGTACGCGAGTTTTTTTCCTGTATTCTGCTTTTCTAAGACTTTGGTATTTTTAACATATTTTTTTAATATAGTGTCAACAGGTAAATTAAAAAAATTATTTTTATATTTCTAGCAGCTTCATTTAATTTTTCTTAAATGTTCTTCCATACTATTTTTTTCCCATTAAAATATTCTAAATTACCATAATCAATATACCTAGAATCAGCTTCCCCACCTAAAACCATATTGTCAGGGTTAAAGCTCCAATCTTTTTCATCTTTTTATATAAACATCCATATTTTTTTGCCCACATAAACCACAATTTTATAAACTCATTTTTCCATAAGTTTACGTTTATTCTCATCACTCACAAGGGAGTTTCCCAATTCAGGATAAACAGTAAAACCTTTTCATATCTCTATTGAAAAAAATCTTTCTATCAAACTAACTGGTATTCCTCCCCATATTAATGGTTTTATCATCTGGGAAAAATATTTGATATATATTTTTTTCTCTTAAAGGTCTACTTGATTCACCATCTCCAAAAAAAGACTTATGTCAAAATAAACTATTTCTGTTCCAACAGGAAGTTCTAGATTTTTTTACAACCATAGGCTCCTTTTACTATATAATACTTATAATTTGGTCTTGGATAATTTGAGTAACTAAAAAGATGATAATGTTGCAAGTAGTAAAACTACTAAAAAAATAAATATTTTTTTCATTTTAACTCCTTTAGAATTAAAAAAAACTTATATTTTTAATTTTTGTTTACCTTTACAATTTTTTTACATAAACCTTTAAAGTAAATATGTTTTTTTCATCAATTTCACAATCTATAGTTCTGGGCTCATACTATAATCAATATTTAATTCAACATCAAATAATGCTCCACAGCTATTACATTTAAAATGTCCATGAGTATGAGTTATTAAATCATATCTTGTTTCATTTTTCTTCTATTACTATAACTTGAACCAACTTTTTTTCTACAAATAAATTTAATGTATTGTAGACAGTTGTTTTTTTGATAAAGTTGGTATCTCTGGACAAAGTGCCTTATATATTGTATCCACTGTTGGATGTACATGATTATCTAATAAATATTGAAATATTTTTCATCCTTTGGTAGGAAGGTTTTTATATCGTGGTTTTTTTAGGTAGTTCCCTATGTCTCCTGTATGTAATTGTAACTCCATTCTTCCTCCCCCTTTCTTTTTAAAAAAATATCTGAACCTCCCACGACTGACACCCCTACGAGTGCTAGAGTCGCAGGGTTCTTGGGTAGTAGTTGCTTCTGTTAGCCAACTAAATTTACTAAGCTATCCCCATAGTTCCTACGGTTCATATATTATATATTTAAGCACTTATCTCTAATATCCTTAGTCCTTCTTTTTAGTATATTTTTGGTTGCATTTATATCTCTATTATGTATAGCTCCACATACTGGACAAGTCCATTCTCTTATACTTAAATCTTTTTACTTCTTCATTTCTATATCCACAACAATTACATATTTGACTACTTGCAAAAAAATTTATCTACTCTTACTATTGTTTTTTTCCATGCCATTTCGCTTTATATTCTAGTATTCTACTAAATTCACTCCATGATACATCTACAATATTTCTTGCTAATTTATGATTTTTTTACCATATTTTTTTACTTGTAAGTCTTCCATACAGATAATATCATACTCTTTTATTAGCATTGTTGATAATTTTTGTAGAAAGTCTTCTTTGATTTGATATCTTTTCAAATAATCTTGCTACTTTTTATTCTAGCTTTTATTCCTATTTGAACTCCCCTTTGGTTTTCGTGATAGTTTTCTTTGTAATATTACTAGTTTATTCAAAGATTTTTTTGTAAATATTTTTGGATTTTTTTATTGAGATTTCATCACTGGTAAGCGCAAAAGTCCTTTATACCTAAATCTATTCCAACATTCTTATTTGTACTTTCTAATTTTTTTCTACTTCTACATCTGTACAACACAGAGATATATAATATTTTCCACTAGGCGCTTGTATTATTGTTGCACTTATTATTCTTCCTTGTGGTTTCATTTTATCTCTTATTTTTTTAGTTTTTCCTAACTTAGGTACTTTTTATCCATTTATCTAAAAAAACTCTATATTATTATTTGTATAATTGGTTCTGTATGATTTTCTATTATCTTTCTTAGATTTAAACTTTGGATAGCCACTTCCACTAAAAAAAGTTCTTATAGGCTTTTATCTAAATCTTTTTAAAGAATTTTTGTAAAGAAAAATTTATCTACATCTTTTTAACCATTCTTTATCTTTCTTTTAAAACTGTTAATTCTTTACTACACTCACTATATGATATAGACTTTTTTTCTCTTTGCTATATAGTTTTTTTGTTTTAAACCTAAAAAAATGATTATAGACATATCTTACACAACCAAAAGTACAATTTAATATTGTTATTTGAGTTTTTAGTTGGATAAAAATCTAAACTTATATGCTTTTTTTCCATACGATTTCACCTCCATTTACCTATATATAGTATACTACTTTTTTTATACTATAAGTAAATGAAAAAAATAAAAAAATTTTTCTAAATATATGAACCTAAAAACTGACTCAGTCGTTTTTAGAGGTTGTCGTTCACATAAGTACGCTACCACTTATGCAGTTCTCTTATGAACTTCTTAATATTTCTATTAAGCACAGACTATATCTTATCCCACAGCTCTATCTGTTTGGGTCTACCCACTTCCACTAGCTTTTAGTGTACTTCCCTCAGGAGGAATAGTCGTTGAACCTTACCTTTTGGTCTTGGCTGCTGATTGCCCATTATCTTAACACTTAGGATTTAACCTTATGTCATCTAGTATATTTTTTTCTGCTTTTCGCTACTATCACACTTGTACCATATTATTTAGGTACTATGTTGTAGTTATACTAGCTTTTAGGGGTTCCCAGCAATTCGAGTAGTATTGGATAGCTTTTTTTAAGTTGCTACCTCTACATACATATTTCTATATATGCTGACTATACTTAACGGTCTAACTCATGACTGACACCCTACGAGTGCTAGAGTCACAAGTGTGCGACCATATTTTTTTAATCAAATAATAGTTAACTTGATTAGTTATATATTATATTAAAAATTCTTTAGTTGTCAAATTATTTTTTTAAAACTATCTGAACTCAAACCAAAATTGTATTTGAAAATAAAAAAAGACTGCTACAAAATCAAATTGCAACAGCCTCTAAGTGAATTTATTTAAATTTTAATTAAATTTATTTTTGCTGCTTTCTTCAACTTTTTTTCAGCAACTTTTTTTACTACCGCTTTAGTTTTTATTTTTTTGCTTTTTTTAACAACTTTTTTTGTAGCTTTTTTTAACAGCTGTAGCTTTTTTTCTTTTTACATCTTCTTTTAATTCTTCCATTTTTGCTAGTTTCTTCTGCTTTTATCTTTTTACTAAATCTTTTTAGCATCTTCTTTTACTGCTTCTGCTTTTAGATTCAACTTTTATCTTTTACTTCTTTCACATCTTTCTTTACGTCAGCCTTTGCTGCATCTGCTTTTTTGTTTCTACTTTATCTTTTACTTCTTTTTACATCTTTCTTTACGTCAGCTTTTTGCTGCATCTGCTTTTTGTTTCTACTTTATCTTTTACTTCTTTCATATCTTTCTTTACATCAGCCTTTGCTGCATCTGCTTTTTGTTTCTACTTTATCTTTTACTTCTTTCACATCTTTCTTTACATCAGCTTTTGCTGCATCTGCTTTTTGATTCTGCTTTTTTTCTACTTCTTTTTTAGCATCTGCTTTTTGCTGCTTTCTACATCTTTTGTTGCATCTTTCTTAGCATCTGCTTTTTATGTTTTCTACTTTTTTTCTTCAACTTTATTTTTTTATTTCTTCAACCTTATCTTCAGTCTTTTTTTTAGTGTATTAACTACACCTTTTTGCACTTTCTATTTTTAGAAGCTACACTAGCATCTTCCGCCATTGCACTTAAACCCTAAAATTAAACCTACTACTAACACTAATTTTTTTCATTTCTTATTTCCTCCATTTTTTTATATGAATTAAAGGGCACTATAAAAAAATACCCCCTCTTATTAACTATTATTTTTTTAAATTTGTTTTAAAAGATCATCTGCTCCACCAACAACTTTATCTTTTTAATTCATTTGCTTTATCTACAGCCTTATCTTTTTAATTCTGCTGCTTTCCCTTCAGCACCTTCTTTTTAGTTCTTTTTGCTTTTTTTCTTCGGCTTTATCTTTTTAATTCTGCTGCTTTTATTTTTCAGCATTTTCTTTTTAATTCATTTGCTTTTATCTACAGCCTTATCTTTTTAATTCTTCAGCTTTTTGCAACTGTCTTCATCTTTTTGTTTTTTAGCTTCATCTACAACTGTATCTTTTTAATTCCCCTAATTTTTCCTGTTACATCATCTAATATTCCCATTTTTTTCCTCCTTATAATCTTATTTTTTTCCTATTTTTAAAAACATTATCTTTTTTCTGGTTGCTATAATAATACACTTAAATTAAATAAATGTCAACTTATATTTCATATATTTTTACTATATTTTTTTCCTTTAAGTACTCAATATAATATTTAGGATTTAATTCTTCTCCTGTAACTTCTTTTTATAATAGTAGGAGTATCTTTTTAATAGACCATATTTATGAATTTTTTTCTCCTAACCAATCAGTTATCTTTTTTTCAAATCTTGATTTTCTAGAGCTTTTTTCTACATCAAAATCTTTTTTTCATAGTATTATATATTTGTGAAGCATAGGCATTTCCTATTGCATAAGATGGAAAATATCCAATTAATCCACAATACCAATGTATATCTTGCATAAGTCCTTCAGAATCATTTTTAGGTTCTAAACCTAAATATTCCTTCACTTTTTTTCATTCCAAATCTTTGGTAAAGTCATCTATATTAACTTCACCATTTATTAACATTTTTTTCTATTTCATATCTCAACATTATATGTAAAGAATATGTTAGCTCATCAGCCTCAACTCTTATAAGTCCAGGTTCAATTCTATTTATTTGTTTATAGAATTCTTCAAATTCTAAATCTTTTTAAGAACGGATAGAATTCTCCTGCCTTATTATATAGAGGTTTCCAGAAAGCTTTTATTTTTCTCCAACTATGTTTTTCCATAAATCTCGATTGAGATTCATGAAGTCCCATACTTCCACCTGTACCAAGTAAAGTATCTATTAATTCATCAGCTGTTTGTTGTTCATAGATACCATGTCCTGATTCATGGATTATTGAAAATACAGTAGACATAGGACTGTCTTTTTTTATTCTTTGTTGTAAGTCTCACATCATTTTTTTATTTAAATTTAAAGTAAATGGGTGTTCACTTGTTTCAACAAGACCTTTTTTTCAAAAATCAAAACCTACATAGCTTGATAAAAATTTTTGCAAATTTAAGTTGCACATCTTCATCAACAGGAACGCTTATTTTTATCTACTTCTTTTTATAGTCTTTTTTTCTTTTCTTGGATTTTTCTTTAAGAAAGGAACTATTTCTTTCTTTAACTCACTGAAAAAGATATCTAATCTTTCAGTATCCATACCTTTTTTTCATAATCATTTAGTAGGACATCATAAAGAGTTTTTTTCATCTTTTTCTTCTGTATGTAGCAAATTTTTTTATTGTAATCGAATATCTTTTTTTAATCCTTCTTTTACTATTGAAAAAAATCTTTTTTTAGCCTTAGCTTCTTCCCAAACTGTTTGATTATAGCTTGTTAATCTTGCATAATCTTCATATTCATCAGCAGGAATTTTTCTTTTTCTTTTTCAATTTCTTCCATAGATAATTCTATTTCTCTTTTTTTCTATTTCTGTTAAATTTTTCTTTTTGTTTATTTAATTCTTCCACTAAATTTACAAATTCATCTGATGTAGATAAAGCATAATCTTGCATACTTAATTCTCCAACCAATTCAGATAAATAAGGTCTTGATTTTAATGGAGTTTTTGTTTCCAAATCCCATTGAATAAGCTCTAAGTTGGCATGTATTCTGTTCTTTCTTTTTACTAATTCTCTAAATTTTTTTCTTTCATACAAACTTCTCCTTTCGACTATTTTTCTTATTAATTGACCATTTATTACTGTATAATTTTTCTTTTTAAATTAGCTATTATAGTTCTTACTAAGTCATCTCTTGTTTTTATATGTTTCTCCACCCATAACAACTATAATTAAATCTATACCTTCAAACTTAACTGCTACTGTTATATTATATTTAGCTTCCTTGTGGAATCCTGTTTTTTTATTCCATAAATTCCATCTTCACCTATTAAATGGTTTCTGTTTCTTATAGAAATCTTACCATTATATATCTTTGTATTTTTTTATACCGGCTATTTCAATATACTTATCATATTTCAACGCTTCTATAGATAGTTTATAGATTCCTCTTGGAGTTCCTTCATCCATAGGCATCTTAGTATTTCTTGTTGGTAATCCAGCAGGTGTATGATATTTTATATCATTTTGTAGACCAAGTTGTTTTTAATTTTTTTATTCATCTTAGCCACAAAGTTAAATATACTTCCTTCTCCTACATATTCAGCCATAGCATAAGTTGCATTGTTTGCTGAATAAACTGCTGAAGCCTTTTATTAAATCTTCCAATATAAAAGATTTGTCCTTCTTTTAAAAGCTATTCCACTACCTCCATATTTTTAAAGGAGTTTTTACTTATTCTTACACTATCATGTAAACCAATGTTCCCTGCATTGATTTCATCAAAAGTAACCAATAATGACATTACTTTTTGTTACAGATGCAAGTGGATACATTGTATCAGCATTCTTTGAGAATATTACATTTCCATTTAAATCTCCAACTAAAACTGCCCTAAAGTTATCTGGAAGTACCCATTCAACTCCATCTTTTGAATAATATGTGATCATTTCATATTTTTTTGTTGATCTTTTTCTGGATTTTTCTGGTTCTTCAAGAGCTAAATTTTTTTAGTTTCTGTTTTTCTTTTCTTCTTCTATTTTTTTAACTTCTTTAGTTTCAATTTTTTTCAGGCTTTTTGCTTCTTCTTTAACAACCTTAGTTTCAGGCTCTTTTTTTATTTCTTCTTTTTTTGCTTCTTCTTTCTTTTTAGGCTCTTCCTAACAGCCTCTTTTTTTGTTTCTTTCTTTACTTCTTCCTTGATTTCTTCTTTTTAACTTCAGATTCTTTTTTTACTTCTTCTTTCTTTTCTATCTTTTTAATCACAGGCATTACTATTGTTTGACTTGTGTCCTCAGCATCTTCTTCATCTTCTCCCTAAGACTTGAGCTGAGTATTCTTCTATTCCTTTAATTTCTTTCACTTCACTAGAGTATGAACTTACAAATATAAGTCCTAAAATTGCCATAATCAAATACAAATTTTTTTAAATCTTTTTAAACATATTTTTTTACTCCTATAATTTATATAATACCTTTATATTATAGCACAAGAATTGAGATATCTTATAATTTATTATTATTTATTATGCTTTTACTAGAAGTAAAAAAATAAGATTGCCTTAGTTTGCAACCTTATTTTTCTATATATTTAATATTTTATTTTAACCTTATTCAGCCTTTTTTTCCATCTCTTTTTGAGATATAATCTTCTATTGCCATTTTAATAGCTTCTTCTGCTAAAACAGAACAGTGCATTTTTAACTGCAGGTAATCCACCCTAAAGCATCAACAACTGCTTTTATTTGTTACTTGTAATGCTTCATCAACAGTTTTTTTCCTATAATCATTTCAGTTGAAATTGAAGAACTTGCTATAGCTGAAGCACAACCAAAAGTTCTAAATTTAACATCTGTTAAAAATATTATTATCAACTTTTTATAAAAATTTCCATTATATCTCCACAAGATGGGTTTCCAACTTTTCCATACCCATCTGGATTTTTCTATTACTCCAACATTTTTGAGGGTTCATAAAGTGTTGCATAACTTTTTTCTGTATATTGCATTTGATTTCATCTCCTTTAATCATTTAAAAACAATTATATAAATTTTTTTCCTTAGTCTAATTTCAATTTAATTCTTATTAAAAAAACTTGCTGTATCAGTTAACTTATTATCTTTGAAAGTTTTTCCATAATGGAGATAACTCTCTTAATTTACCTATTATTTCAACTAAAGCTTCAATAGTATAATCTATTTCTTCCTTAGTAGTGTATTTACTTAAAGAAAATCTTAAAGTTCCATGTGCATATTCAGCAGGTACTCCCATAGCTAGTAATACATGAGAAGGTTGTAAACTGTCAGATGAACAAGCTGAACCTGAACTTACTGCTATTCCTTTTTAAACTTAGATTTAAAAAGCATTGATTCTCCTTCTAAGTATTTAAAAAGTAATGCTTGATGTTCCTGGTAATCTTCTTGCACCTTTTCCATTTATCTTAATTTCAGGTATTCTTTTTCGAAACTTCATCTTCAAAATAGTTTCTTAAATTTTTCTTCTCTTACCCATTCTTCTTTCATGTTTTTCAGTAGCTATTTTTTTAATGCTTTAGCTAATCCAACTATATATGGTACATTTGATGTTCCTGGTCTTCTTTTTTTCCTTCTTGGTTACCACCTGTGATAACTTTAGCAAAAACGAATACCATCTCTCTTATATAGAACTCCTATTCCCTTTGGTGCATGGAATTTGTGCCCTGAAAATGATAATAAATCTATTCCCATTTTTTTCAGGATATATTTCAACTTTTTCCCATTGTTTGAACTGCATCAACATGGAATATTATTTTTTTCTTTCTCTTGTAATTTTTTTCCAATTTCTTCAACTGGTTGGAATGAACCAACTTCGTTATTTGCATGCATTACACTAACAAGAATAGTATCTTCTCTCAATGCTTTTTTTGAATTCATCTAAGATCATAACACCATTTTTCATCAACAGGCACCATAGTAATTTCAAAACCATCTTCCATTAAATCTATGAAAGTATTTTTTTACTGCTGGGTGTTCTATTGTAGATGTTATTATATGTTTTTCCTCTGTGTTTATATGCTTTTAGCTATTCCTCTTATTGCTAAGTTATCGCCTTCACTTCCTGAAGCTGTGAATATTATTTCACTAGGTTTTTGCTTTTTAAAAATATCAGCGATAGTTTGTCTTGCTTCTGTTACTGCAAGCCCTGTTTCATTTCCAAATAAATGTAGACTGAATGGATTCCCATAATAGTCTGAAAAAAATATGGCATCATAGCCTTTACTACTTCTTCATCAACCTTTGTAGTTGCATTATTATCTAAATAAACTTTCATTACTCTCATCTCCCTAATTGTATCTCTATATATGTTATAGCATTCTTTATTATCTTTGTCAAGAATAAATTATACTTTTTAGTTCTCTTTCAACAATTTTTATTTTTACCATAGTTGCAACACTCAGAAATTTCACAATTTTTACACTGTGGTCTTCTTGCAATACAAGTTGCTCTTCCATGTAAAATTAAATAGTGAGAGAACACTATCCAAGATTTTTTTAGGAACAATTTTCATAAGTTCTTGCTCTATTTTTAATAGGATCTTCACTTTTAACTAAACCTATTAGATTTGTGATTCTTTTTACATGAGTATCTACAGTTATTCCATCTGCAAGTCCCCAAACTTCACCTCTAACAACATTAGCTGTCTTTCTTCCAACTCCAGCAAGTTCTGTAAGTTTATCCATGTCTTGTGGAATTTCTCCATTGTATTTTTTTCTAATAACTGTTGACTACATTTTTTTATATTCTTAGCTTTATTTCTAAAAAAATCCTGTACTCTTTATATAGTTTTTCAATTTCTTCTATTTCCATATTGGCAAATTGCTCAGGAGTGTTTACTTCTTTGAACATTTCCTCTGTAACTATATTTACTCTCTTATCTGTACATTGGGCAGAAAGTATAACAGCCACTAAAAAGTTCAAAAAGGAGTTTCAAAAATTTAATGCACACTTAGGCTCACCAAATTTTTTTGTGGAGCTCCTCCAATATCTTTTTTTATTTTTTTCTTTTTTGTCATCGTATCCTATCCTTTTTGATGTAAATATAAAAAAATAAGTGAGTTACATTCTAAATTTTTAGATGAAAAAAATTAAAAGCAAGTGAGCCAAGTAATTGTCGGCGTGTTTGAAGCCAACTTGTTGGCAAGTTTTTGCCGAAATTACAGCGAAACGTTAATTTTTTTCATCGTTAAGAAATTTAGCTAGTAACGAACTATTTTTTTCTATATATTAAGTATTCTAGTTCATCTCTACAAATTTCAGTCTTATCATATATAAAAGATAAATTTTCAAAAAAAATTTTTTTGAAGCAAGATTTTCTTCTAATATACATGCCTTTAAAGTTTTTTTATATTTTTTTATTATCATTCAAAAATTTATCTATACTTTCAGATAATATTTCTTGTGAGTATCCTTTATTTCTATAGTCTTTATTCAAATATATATTTATTTTTAGCTGTATCTTCTAAAATTTCATAACTTGTCATTGCCACAAAAATTAGCCTCTTCATCTTCAAAAAAATATAAATTAAGTAATCAAAAGAAGATATATGAGTTTTATACCATTCACTATGATTATCATGTATCTTTTTCTTTTTCTTTATTATTTTTTTAAAGTATTTATTTACAAAATCTAAATGTAAATTTTTTTGTAAATAATCTCAATATCATCTTCTCTCATATTTCTTAATTTAAATCTAGACAAGAATACCACACTACCTTAACTATTTTTTTATCATATTTTTTTAATCCATACACCAGTAAATTTATATAATTTTTCCCCATCAAAAATTCCATCTTCTATACAACCCTCTAATTTAAAAACCAAACTTTTTCATATAATTTTATTGCTCTTTCATTATTTTTCAAAAAAACATCTAAATTAATCTTTTTTTATCCCTTTTTTTCCTTAGACCAACTTATTAATTTTTTTCTAATAATGTTGTTGCTATTCCTCTACCCCAATATTCTTTTTAAAACAGAAATTCCAATAGTTCCATAGTGCTTCGTTTTTTTCTTGCTGTATTTCCATTAAAACTAGTACAACCTATTATTTTTTATTACCTTTTATTGCTACAAAATGATTACTTGTTTCAGAAGATTTTACTTTTTTTATGTATTCTTTTTCATCTTCATAACTCATTTTTTTATTTCATTAGGATAACCACGTAAAAAAATTGGTTTCTCCTTTCACTTTCTTCATAAAATCCAAAAGCTCTTTATAGTCTTCTACTTCTATTTCTCTTATTTTTTTATTTCCATAGTAAACACCTATTCCTCATAATGACCTTTACAAGCAATTATCCACATAAAGCCATCTACAATTCTATAAACCAGTCTATTTTTCATCAATTCTTCTACTGTATGCACTTTCATTTTTAATACTTCTGGCTTGTCTATTCCTTTTTAAAAACTCCATTTCTTTCAATATCTTTGACTAATTCATTTATCTTTTTTTCAAAGTTTTTTTATCCTGAGTTTGCCAATATAAGTAATCTTGCCAAGCCTTATGCGTCCATACCAAATTATTCATCATCAACCTCTATTAAATCATGAATTTCTCCTTTTTCCTGCTTCTAATTCAGCTATTCCTTCTCTTATTTTTTTGTCATATATTCAAGATTCCTCATAGCTTTTTAAAAACTCATTATATTTATCAAGACTTAATAGAACAACATTTCTCTCATTTTTTTCTTGTTATAATAATATCTTCATCGTTATCAACTGCTTTTATCAAAATAGCTTTTTTAAATTGGTTCTCAAAGTTGTATAATTAATTGCTAACATGTTTTTACCTCCTTGCATTACTTATTTAAGTACTTATATAATAACATATTTATTAATATGTATCAATATTTTTGATGAAAAAATGAAAAGAATTAACCTCTGTTACTTACAGAAATTAATCCTTATTAGTACTTTTTGAAAGCTATACAATTCTCTTAATTCCATCGGGTCATAGTCTAAACTTTTTTTATCAACACTATTTGACAAATAAGTATTTTTTTAAAGTAATCATTTCTCAGTCTTCCTAAACTTTCTAAACCTTTTTCATCACTTGACATTATCTAGAGTAATCCAATAAACAATTTACATTTTTAGCTATTTTTTTATTATTTCTTCTTTATTATTATTTATAAAAAAATAATAATAAACTGATAATCTGTTATAGCATTAATGTAGATTTTTATCTTTAGGAAAGTAAATAGTATACATTCCTTGATATCCAAAAAGCATCCCTATAACTTATTTTTTAAAAATTTCAAGATATTTTTCTATTTTTTTAAATGCATATTTTTTTAAATTTAAAATTAAAATTATTTATATTTATTATTTCTTTTTTTAATATTTTTTTGCTCTTTTTTTAAATAAATTACTAATTTCATATTCAAAAATATTCTCTTATTTTTTATTATAAATTTTTCTGTTTCTTTTTAACAAAATTTTTAAAAAAATTTTTAAATATTTTCTTTCATTTTTTTAAATATTTTTTTCTTTCTATGATGTTCATTTTTTTATTTCTTTAGAAAAAAATATTTTTTTCAGCTTCTTTTTCTGACATACCAATTTTAAATGTATCTAATATATATTCTTTCATTCTATCTTAAAATCTTTTCCTTTACCTTTTTTTCTAAGTTAAATTTAATATCATTTCTCTTTCTTTTTATTTTTCCTTTTTTTATTTTTCATTAGCCTTTATTTCTTTGCCTTGAAAAATAATATTTTTTTCTTCCTTGATATCACCATTTGAAAAATTCTCTATATATTCCTGAAAAATTTTTTTCATTCTCATCAAATGCTACCTTTATTTTTTTACTTTATTATTTTTCATATTCATGCCATATCCCTATTTTTTTATTATTTAAATAACTTCCTCTCAATATAACATTGCCATTATCATCTCTTACTTCTCTAAAAACCATATAATTTATTATTTTTTTATAGGCTTTGAAGTCTACTCTTTTTCCTGTTTTTTTACAATATATTTTTCTCTACTCTTAATATATTTTTTTATACTTAAATTCATAATACTTTTTTTATAGTATTTTTTTATCTATATTTTCCCTTTTTTTCTAAATTTTTTTATTAAAAGGAGCATTTTTTTAATAAAACCATCTTTATATACCCTATTAGTAGCCATACAAATATCATCTAAATAGTCTATTTCATGAGCCAGTCTTCCACTCTTATTATGATATGTGACAGTTATCCCTACTTCACGTCTTTTTTTCATCTAAAGTACAGATGTAAATTTTATCTTTTTCATTGACTACAATCATTCCTATTCTATTATCATTGATATATGTTTCTTCTCTTAGTTCATCTTCCAAATAACCATAGTTAATTCCTATGTAATCATCTTTTATGTATTAAGGCTTCATAAAACAATTTACCTTTTTTTATAACTTTTTTTCTAAGAAAAAAATCACCATGTATTTTTTTCTAATTGTTTGTAATTCACTCATCTTTAACTCCTATTTTTTTATTTGTCTATTCTTTTTCTTTGGATCTTTCTTACTTGTATCTATATTTTTCTTTATGAAAACCATTTTTTTATAATAGTTTCAACAGAAATTGTTCCTATATGCTTTCCTTTTTTTATAAAAAAACTTCGTATTCTACTTTTGAATGAAAGTCATCTGCATATATAGTATAACCTTCTTTTGTCTTATAAATTCTTCTATCTTTTTGTTACTTCTGTCATAAAATCTAAATTCTTATTTATTTTATCACTATTATACCACTACAGTTATAGTTGAAAAGTTTAGTATTTTTTTAAAAATAAGTAGCTTAAAAAAATTTTTAAACTACTTATACACAATATATTTCTGAATTTTTTTAGCTCATTAAAAACTCTTCTACTTTTTATTATTTTACTATTCTCATAAGTTTCTATTTTTTTCAAGTTTTTCCTTCTTTATTGTAATATTTCCATTCTCCTGTTATATCCCATCTTTTTTTCTACTTTATCTCCCATATCATAAGCCATTCCTTCTTTTTTTAATATTTTTTTCATCTTCATAGAAAAATTGCCATTTTGTTAAGTTAGAACCCTTTTTCATAATATGTGCTTGAATAAAATTTCCCATTTTTCATCAAAATTTTTTTAACAAGTCCTACTAATTTACCATTCTCATAATTAGCAACATTTTTTTATTTTTTTCCATTTTGATGATAATATCTCCATTCTCCTTCTTCTTCACCTTTCATATTAAATTCTCCATCAGATTCTAAATTTCCATTTTCATACCAAGATTTCCATTGTTTTTATTCTAAATCCTTTTCCATATAGTACCTATATATTTTTAATTTTTCCACTTTTTATAATAACCCTTTTCTTCTATTTCTGTGAATTGAGTTTCTTCTTGCTTTTTCTTCTTTTAAAAATCTCTATATCATTTATATCTTTCATTTCTTCAAATTTATAACCTTTTAGGTCACTTTCTTCAATATAGTCTTTAAATTTTTTTATACAAAAAAATCTTTCTTTTTAGAAAATCTTTTTTTCGATAGTTCCTATTTTTAAAAAAATATCATTTTTACCACTTACTTTTTGAAAAAAATCATAAACATCTATTATATTTTGAGGTAACTTTTAAGCTATAACAATATTCAATATTTTTTTATATCTGTTACAATATAAAAATCTTTCTTATCATAACTTACTTTTTAAATATTCTAATTTTTCCTGAGTATTTTTTCTATATATTCTTTTGCTTTTCTTGATAACAATACTTTCATTCCAAATCCGGGAATAGATATTATATCTTTGACATTAGATTTTTTTACCATCTGGTATTAATTCTACATATTTTTTTCTAATCCTTCATATGTACCATATTTATCTTTATATATATCTAATAATGTAATATCTAATATTTTTTTGCTTCTCCTTCTACATACCTTTTTTAAATTTGCTTCTTCATAAAATCTATCTTTTTCTAAAATATCTATCTAATTCTTCTTTTTGAAAAAGAAAAAAATGAAGCATCTTTATTTATTTTTGAATGTAAAAATTACATTATAATTAGCATAATCAAACCCTATTTCATATATTTTTCATTCTATTTTTTTCCCCCTTTTCTGTTGTTTTTAAATTTTTGCATTATTTATTTTTTAGTTCCCCTGTTAATAATTTAATTCTTGTATTATTTAATTCATTTTCTAATGCTGCTTGTATCTCATCATAAGAAGCATTTGTATTTTTCCATATTTTTCAGCAATATCTGGTATAGATTTTTTTCTAAAAAGTTCTTTGTATTCCTTACCATTAGGCTTTGAATGAACAACTTCTGTTGTAACTTTACTAGTATCAGCATTAGGTGTTGGTAAATAAACTCCATTTGTTGCTGAGTTTATTTCAATCCCATATTTATTTAAAGCTTTAGTTGCTTTTAGGCATAGTTGCATCAGAAACTAAGTGATGAGCTGCACAGTTATAATCTGGTTTTTTTACTCCTGCATTTTTGAAGTTGCTTATCTAGTATTTTTGAATTTGCCTTATTCTTATTATTTTTCCATCTCTTTTTTTAGTTAAATTTTTTTGGGTATATTAGTTACTTTATTTTTTTCCTTCTACTTCTTTATACATTTCATTAGCTTCATTTTTACTAATAGTGTATATTTTTAACTGGTTGTTCTTTTTAGAAAATGTAAGTAATAGATAGCCTAAAATCTTTAAGCTATCTATTCAAACTACTACTAAAATTACATTGAAAATAATTTTATCCCAGCACTTTCATAATAAATATGTATATTATCTCTCTTTATTATAAAAGTTTCATTTGTTTTTTTAAATCTTTTATATAGATATCTATATAAAATCTTCCATCTTCTAATGAATCATATACTTCTGCATTTCTTCCTAAAATTCTTAAAAAAATTCCTTTTTGTAATGGATAAATCTTTCTAATAATTTTTTTCTTTTTGTTTTTTTCATCAATATATGGTTCTGCAAAAATCTTCTAATTCACTTAAATTTTTTTATTTATTTCTGCTGTTCCTATTACTTCATCATTAAAACGAAAATTAATTTTTTTCTAATTTTTAAATTTATTGGTCTGGTAAATTCTATATATAAGTCTGTATTATACATAAACTTAACTTCTTTTAATTTCGGATAACTTTCTATTCTAATATCCCCACTTTGATCTCAAAATACTATAATTATTTTTTTAGGAACTATATATGCATATTGTGATATAAAAAGCTATGAAACCTAATAATAAAATTCCACTTATAGAAAATATCCATATTAATTTTAATTTCATTCTTCTTTTCTCCTAATTTATAAACTATTTTTTTAGTTTATCATTTTTATAAATTTTGTTTTTTTCTTTTTATTTTTCAGCTGTTTCTTCAATTTTTATTTATAATTTCTTTTTAATTCATTAGATGAAACACTATCTTTTTTTCTTATATTTAATTCCTTTTTCTATTTCTCTATAATATTTTTTTGAATCTTACGTCCAAAAAGAGGTCTCCTATTTCTTCTCTTTCTTCTCTTGTTGTTGGATCATTTGGACCTGTCCCATACTTTTTCCACAAATTAATATCTTTTAGATGACTTACAAAATCTATTGGATTTTTTTACTACACTTTTATATGTATGAAAATTGTAAGTCCCTACAACTATTGGGTCATATACTGGTTTATTATTTTGATCTAATATTACTTCATAACCATCTTCATTTACATATTTTTTTATAACGAGTATTTTTCATTAAAATTAAAATATAGTTTTCCATTTTTTTCTTTCTACATTATGATATATAGCTTCTTCAACTCTGATTTCAGTTAATTTTAATTTTTTTACCATCATCTTTGGTAATCTCAATATATCCTTCATCTATTTTATCAATACTTTTTACTTTAACAAAAGAATTTTTGCTTGATAAAAAAATAATAATTTGTTTGTTCTCTATATTCATAATCTTCGTTATATTTTTTTCCAATCAACCTTATATGATTTTTCATCAATTTTTATTGATAGTTTCCTATTTTTTTCTATCTACTATATAGGATGAACCTGTACTTCCTTCTGAATCTTTTTGGCATGTAGACTCATCTAAGTATACTATATCAAAATCTATTCCTATATCTTTTCCATAGCCCTTTAGTACATCTCTTACTACTTCTTTTTAAGTTTTTCTTCATTAATTTCTCCAACTTTAAACTGTCTACCTAGTTCTTCAACTCTTGAACCTATTACATTATAGAAACTTGTACTCCATCTTTGAGCTCTTAGATAAGAAAATAGCTAGCTTAAATTTCTAAACTAGCTATTACTTTTTAATATAAATTTAAATACTTGGTAAATATAATTTTTAGTCCAGCACTTTCATAATAAATAGATATATTATCTCTCTTTATTATATTTGTAATGGATAACTTTTTTTCTGATTACTACTTTTTTTCCATTGTTAGCTGTATAAGTCTGTCCAAAATTTTTCTAAATCATTTATATTTCTATTTATTTCTATTGTTCCTATTACTTCATCATTAAAACGAAAATTAATTTTTTTCTAATTCTAAATTATCTCTTTTTTTATAAAATTCTATTAATAAATCTGTACTATACATAAAAACTAATTTCTTTTTAACTCTGGATAATCTTCTAATATAATTTCTTGTGTTTGATGCGAAATTGTATAATGATTTTTCAGGAACTCTATGTAGAAATTGTAATATTAGTAATAGCAAAAAAATATTATTGAAAATATTATAACTACTCCTATTGAATTTATATTTATTCTCTTCTCTTCCCCTATTTTTTTATTTATTTTTTTAATAACTACCACACTATTTGACAAATAACCCTCTTTTCTCTTCTATATTTAAAAATTAATTAATAAGTAAATTTATTATCTCATTATCTTTTTAAAGATTTTATCCATTTTTTTAAATTTCTTTTTATATTCATCATATTTTTTTACCAACTTCTTCTCTTTCTTCTATTTTTTTAATAAGTTCCTCTTCTCTTTTTTTGGAATATTTACTCCTTCTCTTCTTAGGATTTCCAATTCATCTAAATATTTAAAATACTCTCTTCCTTTTCTTTTTTAATTCTTCTAATTTTTTTATTTTTTTCATTAATTATATCCATATGTTCTTTATTGATATTTTTCTTTTTGTCCAGATTATTTCATTATCCAAGTTTCTTATTTCATCAGGATAATTATAGATTGATATTTCAATTGCTAAATACTCATCACTCCAATTATAAATCTCTAAGCATTCAAAATACTCTTCTTCTACTTTTACTAAGTATCCTATAAGCAACTGCATCATAACCTATTTCAGCAAAATCAAAGAGAACTTCTAATTGTAATTCTGTATTGTAGCAACTTTCTAGTTTTTTTCTTGGTATTTTTCCTATTATTTCAATATTTTTTTATCTTTCCATACAAATTTTTAAAAATTTTTTTCTTTGCATTTATTTAAAAAAATATATAACTCAGTATCTAAAAAAATTCATCTAAAAAAAATAAATGTGTTCTCGTTCATTTATATGCCTCTTTTCTATATATATCTATTTTTTTAGCCTTTATTTCTTTGCCTTGAAAATAATATTTTTTTCTTCCTTGATGTCACCATTTGGAAAAAAAATTCTCTATATATTCCTGAAAAATTTTTTTCATCTCATCAAATGCTACCTTAATTTTTTTACTTTATTATTTTTCATACTCATGCCATATCCCTATTTTTTTATTATTTAAATAACTTCCTCTCAATATAATATTGCCATTATCATCTCTTACTTCTCTAAAACCATATAATTTATTATTTTTTTATAGGCTTTGAAGTCTACTCTTTTTCCTGTTTTTTTACAATATTTTTCTCTATTCTTAATATATTTTTTTGTGCTTAAATTCATAATACTTTTTTTATAGTATTTTTTTGTTTATATTTTCCCTTTTTTTCTAAATTTTTTTATTAAAGGAGCATTTTTTGATAAAATCATTTTTTTATATCCTATTTGTAGCCATACAAATGTCATCTAAATAATCCATTTCATAAGCTAATCTTCCACTCTTATTATGATATGCAACAGTTATCCCTACCTCATGTCTTTTTCCCATCTAAAGTACAGATATAAATTTTGTCTTTTTTTCCTTACTTACAAGCATTCCTATTCTATTATCATTGATATATGTTTCTTCGCTTAGTTCATCTTCAAAAATAAGCATAGTTAATACCTATATAATCATCTTTATATCTTAAAACTTCATAAAACAATTTACCTTCTCTATAGCTTTTTTTCTAAGAAAAAAAATCACCTTGTATTTTTTTCTAATTGTTTGTAATTCACTCATCTTTAACCCCTATTTTTTTATCTTTTTTTCTCCTCAAATTCCTCTATATTCATATTATTGCTTCAAGATAATTATAGTAAATTCTTTTTTATTAATCTCAAAATTATATCATAGCTACTGATAATAAACAATAAAAAAATAGTACTCACCTTCTAGCAAGTACTACTTTTATATTCTTATTTCTTTTACAATATTATAGAATTTCTTTTTTTACCCTAATTTTTAAAAAGCCCTAAAAGTATTTTTCATTTAAAGTGAATTTAACATCAGTTATTTTTCTCATCATTTAAAGACATTCCATTTTTGTTCTATAAGTCTTCTTCCTTCACTCTTAGTTTTTAAAAATTTTTTTCTATCTACTAAAACATCTAATAGTTCTTTTTGAAAAAAATCTTCAGCTCCTAATTCAATTTTTAGGTGCATTGTCTAAATTATTTCCACTTCCAAATAGAGCTTCTGTTGCTTCCTTAGCCTTTGTAGCTTCTTCTTCTCCGTGAATAATTTTTGTTACTTCATAAGCTAGAATTTTTTTAGCTTCATTTATTGCAGCATCTTTTAATGCTCCTAATCTTCTAACTTCGTCCATAGGTAAGAAAGTTAAAAGCGCTAGACAGTTTTTCAACATCTTGGTCATCAATATTTCTCCAATATTGATAAAATTCGTAAGGTGTTGTCTTTTTAGAATCTAACCACAATGCTCCCTTAGCAGTTTTTCCCATTTTCTTTCCTTCACTATTAGTTAGTAAAGTACAAGTCATAGCATAAGCTTGTCTTCTATCTTTCCTTCTTATTAACTCCACTCCTGCTATCATATTAGACCATTGGTCATCTCCACCCTAATTGCATAGTACAGTTATATTTTTTTATTTAAAACATAGAAGTCATATCCTTGCATTATCATATAGTTAAATTCTAAGAAAGATAGTCCATTTTCCATTCTTGACTTATAGCATTCTGCTGCAAGCATTCTATTAACTGAAAAAAATGTTCCCCTATATCTCTTAAAAATTCTATATAGTTTAGATTTCTTAGCCAATTTGCGTTATTTTCAAGTATAGCTTTTCCATCAGAAAAATCTATGAACTTTTGCATTTGTTTCTTTATACATTCAACATTATGGTCTATAGTTTCAACAGTCATCATAGTTCTCATATCAGATCTACCACTTGGGTCACCCTATCATTCCTGTTCCACCACCAGCTAAAGCTATTGGTCTGTGCCCATGTTGTTGCATATGTGCCATAAACATCATAGCTATGAAATGTCCAACATGTAAGCTATCTGCTGTTGGGTCAAATCCTATATAGAAAGTAACCTTCTCTTTTTCAAGAAGTTCTTTTATTTCTTCTTCATGTGTAAGTTGTTTTTAAATATCCTCTTTCTTTTAGCACGTCATATACATTAGCCATTTTTTCCTCCAATCTTCCTTCTCTATATCTCTCTACTAATATAATCATAGAAAATAGTTCGTTACTAGCCAGATTTCTTAACGGAGAAAAAAATTAAGAATTCGCTGTAATTTCGGCAAAACTTGCCAACAAGTTGGCTTCAAACACGCCGACAATTACTCGGCTCATTCTATTTAATTTTTATCCTAAAATCTGGAATGTAACTCACCTATTTTCATATCGATTATATTTCTCTGTTTTAATAAAATTACATACTATTCCAACCACTAAAAGCTGGTACTAACCAAGGTAATCCTAAATTTACCAATGGTAAAGAATTATATATATTTGTAAATACTTCTGGCATAGCAATTCCTGTTACTGAAATTCCTTCATATAGTCCTACAAGCCCTGATACTAGAACTACTCCCTTGAATACATTAGCATTTTTTTACACGGAAGAAGTTCAATAATATTAGAGCTATACTTATAGGATATAGGAATACTAAGACTGGAACCGATATAATAACTATTTTATTTACTCCAAACATTGCAAATATGAAAACCTATTATTGTCGTTATCACTACTAATTTTTTTGATAAGATACTTTCATAAGTCCACTGAAAATATTCTGCAACAGTAACAATTAACCCTATTGAAGTAGTTAAACAAGCTCCAGCAACACAGATAGCCAATATTAAATATCCTATTTTTTTCCTAAAAGATTTGTAGAAATTTTTTTACAAGTAAATCTGTTTTTTCAGTTCCGACAACTAATTCAGTTCCACCAAAAGTTGCTCCAATATATGACAGACCTGCATAGACTATTGTAAGCCCTAAAGCTGCAATAAGTCCAACTTTTTAAAAGATAAGAAAACTCTTGTTTTTTCTGTAAGTTTAGTTTTTCCCTCTTATAGCATTTAATATAACAGTAGAGAATACTATTGTTGCCAAGGCATCCATAGTTTGATAACCTTCTACAAATCCTTTTTTTAAATGGTAATTCATAAACTTTTTCAACTATTGTTGAACTATTGAAAAAAATACTCCCTTAACTAAAATTATAAATAAAACTATCAACAATATAGGGAGTTAGAATTTTTCCAACTCTATCCACAACTTCTGATGACTTCAATGAAAATAGTAAAGCCAATAAGAAATAAACTATTAAATATACATATTTAACAGTTGAAGTTGTAAATCCTGCATGGAAAAAAATGTTACTTCATAAGCTGTTGCACCTGTTCTTGGTAGAGCTAAAAAGTGGCCCTATTGATAAAATAAGTGCTATTCCATAAAAATTTTTGCAAATAAAGGTGAAACCTTATTTGAAAAAAACTATCTAAATCCTTACCTGCATTTGCTGAAGCAATTATTCCCATTAGAGAATTCCTACTCCTGTTAAAAATAAATCCTATTGTAGCTACTCCCCAATTGCTCCCTAATTCATAACCTAACATGGGAGGAAATATTAAGTTTCCCTGCCCCCAAATAACATTGCAAATAAAAGCAAAACCTGCTGTTACAACATCTATCATATTATACATTTTTTTAATACCCCTTTTTAGAATAATTTTATTTTTTTAATTTTTTTCTTTCCATTCTTCTTCTTTAAAACCATTTTAAAAACAAAATCTTTTTGTAACTATCATTGGTCTCTTTACAAGTTTTCCCATCTGTTGCTAACAGTTTTATCATTTCATCTTCTGTCATTGTTGGTAATTTATCTTTTCAATTCCAATTCTCTGTATAAAAATACCACTTGTGTTAAAAAAATTTCTTTAATTCTTTTTCCAGATTTCTTAAAGAATTCTTTTTAATTCTTTTTCTGTAGGTTTATCTTTTTACGATATCTCTTTCAGTAAATTTTATTGAGTTTTCTTCTAACCATTTTTTTAGCTTTTTTTGACATGTGCTACATCTTGGGTAGCAAAAAAATATTATATCTTTCATTTTTAAATCCCCCATATTTTTTTATTAATTTTTAAAAATTATACCATAACTATTAATATTAGACAACAAAAAAATGGCTGTTATGATATCACAACAGCCTAATTTTTATTATTTTTTTAGCTCTCTTTTCATATTTTCTAATGATTTCAACTAACTTTTTCTTCTTTTTCTGGTAGAAGATCCTTACCTGAAGTTACTGAAGGTTTATACCAAGATTTTCCCTTCAAAAATATTCCTTATATTTTTCCTTTAGTATATTTAAGTCCTCTTCTTGCATACAAAGTATTTCTTATAAGTGCTAATTCTTCAGCATTGTATTTTTAAAAAGGTAATCTGGATTCTTCTTATCCATAACTTGACTGATAACTTCATCTATTGTCCTTATATCTGAGCTATCACTACTTTTTTTGCTACATTATCTTTTTTTAGCTTCTTCTTTAGGTTTTAGCCTTTTTCTTTTTGTATCTTTAGTTACTTCTTTTTTTCTTTGAAGCTTAACTTCTTCTTTATCTTCCTCTTTTGTAGTTTCTGTCCCTTCTGTATTTTTCTTCTGTGTCATCTACATTATCAGCATCTGATCATCTCCTGTTGTGTCTGCATCTGCTTCAGCCACAGTTCCTTTTTTTATCAAGTATTAGACTTTCTGTGTCTTCACTTGTAAATTTTTTTGATATAGGAAATAGATAAGTATCCCTATAGCAAGTAAGAAAAAGAGTTATGAAAATCATCTTTAAAAACACTCTTCTTTTGATCTTCTAAAGAGTCTTTCTTCCTTGAAGTAGGAGGTGTAGTTGTAGGGAGAAGTTTTTTTCTTTCCTTTATTCACTACCTTATTTTTCTTTATTTCCTTTATTTCTTACTATTTCTTCTTCTGTTTCAATATCACTTGTATCTAAAAATTGATCTGATATCTGCTATTTCATCTTCTTCAGAATCTATTTTTTTGATAATCTTTTTTTATTTTTTTGGTTTTTTTCAGTTTCCTTTGTAAACTTAAGTTCTGGTTTTTCCTCTCTTTTTGTCTTAACCATTTCAAGAATATTTAAGTCATTTTCAATATTAAATGATTTTTTTGATTCAGACTCTTTCACTTCTATTTCTTGTTCCAATTCATTTTCATATCTTGATTTTTAAGAAACTAGGAATTTCTAACTCATCTTTCTTTGTTTCTTTTTTTGGGACTTACAAGATTTTTGAACTTTTGGCTCTTCTTTTTTTAACTTCAGCTTTTTTTACTTCAACTTTTTTTAGTTTCTTCTTGGACTGCTTTAACATTTTTTTCTTTATCTATAGGAATTTGTTTTTGTTTCTTTTTGTGTCCTCATCATATATCTTTAATTTTTAATTCAGTATCTTCATAAGAAATCTTACAAATATCTTTCTTAGATAAATTAGATTTTAATAAAAGTATTTAAATCAAGCTTTTAAATTTAATTGACCATCTTCATAGTCAACATCAAAAAGTCTTTATCATCTACTTTTTACATCTTTATTATCTTTAGGTGAACTTATAGTTTTTTTCAAGACTACCGTCTCTATAGTAATACTCAGCTTTTACTTGACCACTTTCATAGTACATTTTACATAGACCATCAAGTGCATCATTTTTATAACTACTTTCTGCCTTTTAATTTACCACTTTCATAATAAATTCTTGACAAACCTTCAAGCATACCATTTCTATAGTTACCTTCAGCAACTAAATTACCATTTTTCATAATATTCTTTTGTAACACCATCTAATTTATCAGCCTTGTAATGATACTCAGCTCTTAAAACTCCACTTTCGTAGTAAAGAAGTTCGTAACCTTCTTTCTCACCACGTTCGTTCCTTTCATATTCAGCTTTTTAAGTTTCCATTAGTATAATATTCTCTATTCTTCACGGCAACCCCTTTATATCAAATAAATTATTATCTCTCATTATATTATACTTTAAAAGTTTTAAAATTACAACTTTTTAATACTTTTTATTTCTCATTGTTACCAAAGACTTTTGAATTTTTTTCTAATAGGTATATAGATATAGAGTTTATGACAAAAAGCTGGTACCATTTCATAAAGTGTATTGCTTAGACCACTTGTTTTTCCAAGTAATAACTGTTATTGTTGCTATTATCATAGAAACTAAGACTGTTTTTCCAATGCAGCTCTTTCTTATATAATGTAAATAATATTACTGGTGAGAAAACTCCACCGAAAACCTGCCCAAGCATAAGAAACTAACTCAAGAACTTTAGAGCTTGGATTCATTGCTAAAATACTTGCTATTAAAAAAATATAACAATTACACATAGTCTACCTACCCATATCATTTCTTTATGAGTTTTTTTCTCTTTTTTTACTATATGCTTATAGAAATCTTCTGTTAAAGTATTTGATGATACTAAAAGTTGAGAAGATATTGTTGACATTATTGCTGATAAGATAGCTGCAAACAGTATTCCTGCCATCCAAGGATTAAACAACTTGTGAATTAAGAATATAAATACTTTTTCAGCATCTCCACCCATTTGAGAAATATCAGTAAAAACTCCTATTCCTGTTATTCCAACTGCTATTGCTCCTAAAAAGTGAAATGAAAACCCATATCATAGCTATAAGTCTTGATTTCCATAGTTCATCAGCACTGTCTATACTCATAAATCTAACAATTATATGAGGTTGCCCAAAGTATCCAAGTCCCCAACCAAGCCCTGATATTATAATTGGTAAACTCAAACTTTAGTATATTTAAAAAAATATTTAAAGAAATATCTTTAGCTTCCATTGCAGTGCTAATTCCATCTATTCCTCCACCACTGTAGTATGCAGCCACTGGAACAACTATTATTGCAAAAGAACATCAAGCACCCTTGGAAGAAGTCTGTCCAACAAGTTGCTAAGTACCCACCCTAAGAATGTATAGACAATTATTGTTCCTCCACCTATTAAAACTCCCCATTTATAGTCTATTCCAAGTAAAGAGTCAAACAGCTTTCCACTTGCAACTAGCCCTGAAGCTGAGTATATAGTAAAGAAAAAAATAGGATTACTATTGCTGAAAATGTTCTTATATATCCCTTTTTATCATTCAATTTTTTTGTGAAATAAATGAAGGTACTGTAAGAGAGTTATATTTTTTTCAGTTTGCACTCTTAAAAGCTGGTGCAACGAATTTCCAGTTAAGATAAGTCCCTAAAAGCTAATCCAATTACTACCCAAATTTCTGTAAGTCCACTTGTGTATACTGCACCTGGTAGACCTAAAAGTAGCCAACCACTCATATCACTCGCTTGAGCTGACATTGCAGTAACCCAATATCCTACTCCTCTATCTCCTAAAACATAAGATTCGTGAGTTGTAGTTTTACTATAAAAAAATATACCCCTATCGCCATTAAAAAAATACTAAATAAATTCCAAACGTTATAAAAAAATCTCATAACTTGCCATGATAACCTCCCAAAAAAATTAATTTCATAATATCTTTTTAATAAGTATGAATTAGAAAAAAATAAATGAGCTAGATTCCAAATCTTAAGTTAGTAACAACCTATTTTTTTCTAAGATATTTTTGGACATTATGAAATAAAAAAACCATTAAGATTTTTGTCCTAATGGTTATATAATATATATTATTAAGGTTGTATAATAAATGGTGTTGATAGAAGAAATTTCTATCAATGCCATTTTTTTAATAAAAAAAGTTGAGACAATAAAAATTTTTCCTGTTAAAAGTCAAATCGCTCAAAATAACCATAAAAAGGAAGTGATTTCATTGTCTCTATCTAATCTTATCAAAAAAATTTCTTAAATATTCAAGATAATAATATTTCTTTTTCCAGAAGAAGAATATTGTCAAGTTACTCAAAAAGGTAATTATCGAATTAAAAGTTTTTTTAAAGGATTTCTTAAGTCTAATTACTGTGCTTGCCCTCATTGTAATTCTAAAAAAATATTGTTAAAAAAATGGTTCAAGACATCGTAAAATTAAATATATTCCTATTCAAAATTACAATATTGAAGTTGAACTTAGTGTACAAAGATATATTTGTAAGGATTGTAAAAAAAACTTTCTCTCCTTCTACAAATATTGTCAGTGATAACTCTAATATATCCAATAATCTAAAGTATACTATTGCTCTTGAACTTAAAGAAAATCTATCTCTTGCATCTATTGCTAAGAGATATAATATTTCTATTACTTCTGTACAAAGAGTCATGGATGATTGTTATTCTGATTTTTAAAGTTAATAAAGAACATTTACCAGAAGCTATTTGTATTGATGAATTTAAATCTGTTAAAAAAACATTGATGGCGCTATGTCTTTTTGTTTTTTTGCTAACTATCAAAAGTAAGAGTATTATTGATATTGTAGAAGATAGAAGACTTTATTCTCTTACAGAATACTTTTCAAGATTTTTCTTTAGAAGCAAGAAATAATGTAAAATATGTTTGTATGGATATGTATGTTCCATACATTAGCTTAGATTAATTCTATCTTTCCTAATGCAAAAAAATAGTAATAGATAAATTTCATATTGTTAATCTTGTTAATAGAGCATTTAATCAAACTAGAATATCTATTATGAATTCCATTAAAGATGATTCATTAAAAAGAAAACTGAAGCTATTTTGGAAGTCATTATTAAAATATTATCCTGATCTTTTGTCGAGTAAACTATTATTGTCAGAGCTTTAAGCGCAAACTAAGTAGCAAAGATAAGGTAGATTATCTTTTAGAAAAAAATCCTGAATTAGAGATTAGTTTTAATATCTACCAAGATATTATTCAAACAATAAAAGCATAATAACTTTAAAAGATTTGAAGAAATAGTAAAAAAATATTTAGCTAGTAAAGAAAAAAATTTCTAAGAAAATGATAATAGCTCTAAAAAAACTCTGAAAAAAATATATGAAATATATCGAAAAATATGTTTGAATCAAATATTACTAATGGTTTAATAGAGGGTTTAAACAATAAAATAAAAATCAATAAAGAGAACAGCATTTGGATATTCAAATTTCAGTAATTTTTAAAAAGCGCGTATTAATTCAAGCAGGTATTATTTCAATTAGCGCTTAATTTTTTTAATACAATAATGCGATTTAGTTTGAATAAAAAAAGAGAATTTTTTTAAGTTTTTATTCTCAAAAATTCTCTTAATTATGTCAGGTCATAGTCTAAACTTTTTTTATCAACACTATTTGACAAACAACCATTATTAATTCCCATAGGCTCAGTCCAAAAATATTGAAAACAAAAAAATTGGACTTGCACCTAGTTCAAAAATTAACTAAACACTAAATCCCTCTTAGGGAACTATGGGTTTTACTACAGCTACATTGTAATTAATTAATTTTTGACATAGAATTCTCTCCTTTTTATTTTTTTATAGTGCTTATTATAATTTATTTTTGTTTCAATTGTCAAGTATCCTTTTTTTACTTATATATTCCAATAATCAAGGGATAATTTTTTTAATACTAGTATATAAATCAAATTCTATATTTCTTTTTTTCTTTGAAAAATTTTTAATTCATCTTTATTTAAAAAAAACTTTTTTTGTTACTTCTTTTTTTGTTCATTCAAGAGTTTTTTTAATATAATATCTCTTTTGTTTTTCATCATCATAAAAAAATTTATTAATGCTTCTGAATACTCAACATCTTTAAAGTTAATTGAGAAAGGAGCATATCCTTCAGAAACAAGTAACCCACACATCATAAGTTGTGCTGTTCTTGTGTTACCTTTTTTTCCAAAATATTTATTTTTTTACACAAATCTAAAAAAATAAATCTACAATTTTTATGCCAACTCTTTTTATCATCATAATATTTATTTGAAATTTCAAAAAAACTTTTTTTCTAAATTTGGAACAGCAACTCCTGTATGTTTTTGCACCAACTATTCTTATATTATGTTGTCTAAAAGCCACCTAAATTATCAAAATTATCATTACTAGCAACTAATCTATTCTCTGTACAAAAAGTCTCTTTATCAAAATAGAAATTATTTTTCTTTAATTTTTTTCAAAAAAATATAATCATAACCATTTTTTTAAATTAGCAAGTAATACAACATCTTTTTACTCTTGTATTTTTTTGGAACTTTACCTGATAATGTACTAGCAGTTTCTAATAATGTCATACTATTCCCCTCGCTCAAAGAAATGTCATATATTAGTTTTTTTCAAACATTTTTATTTGCTATCATCAAAGCTCTATTCAAACCTATTTTTGTACATTTTTAATTACTACCTCACTTTATCTAATTTTTAGACATTAATTTAATCACCTTATATCCAATATCAATAATAAATCTTTTTTTCTCTTAAATCTTACATTACTCCATTAGTTTTTAATCTATTTTTTTCTACATTTAGCTATTATAGATACCTATAATTTATTAGTATATATTATCCTTCTTTAAATTTTTTTACTCCTAGCTCCAAAAATAAAAAAATAAGTGAGTTACATTTCAATTAATCATTAGAAATTTTCTATAAACTTATTTTTTTCATAAGTTCTACTATCAAGAGTTACAGTTGCTTCTGTAAATCTTATTTCATGAGACTTTTTAATTCTTCAGAATATTTATCTATAATTTCAGCAAAAATCTGACATTTTATTAGAAAATTCTTCTCTTAAATCTACTATAGTTTTTTTCACTTTCTCTAACATGTCCTCTTGCTCTTACTTGTTCTCTAACTCCTTTTTTTCATAGGAATAGTTGTAAATGCAACATTGTTATTTTTTTCCAGAATTCACTTATTTTTTTCTCTACCTTTATATGTAGCAAAATACATAATATTATTTTTTTCATCATAGTAGTAATTTACTATTCTGACATTTGGCATATCGTGTATACTAGTAGCTAAAAGCTATTTCATCACATTCATTTATCATTCTTAAAAATTCTTTTTGCTTCCATTTTCTCACTCCCATCAAAAAAATTATTTATATTTCATTGTAACATATTTTTCATTATAATAAAAAAATTTTTTTATTATTGAAGATTTTTTTCTAAAAAAATTATATTTTTTTCTTATAATATTATAGAATTTTTTTCATCATAAACCTGTCAATACCTGTACCATACTCATCTTTTTAAAAAAAGCTTTCTTGTTTATAGCCATGTTTTTTTATACAAATCTATCGCTATTTGATTTTTCTGGTGCAACAGTCAATTCTATTTCAGTGTATCCTAAATCTTTTTAAGATTTTTTTCAGTTTCATTTAAGATAAAGTTTGCATAACCCTTGTGTCGGTATTCTTTCAAGGTTGATATACCATAAAGAAAAAGAGATTTCTTATTAAAAATTTGCATATATTCAACTATGCATACTATTTTTATCTCCTTCTTTTTACAACAAAAAAACCATACCATATCTTATAAGGGCTTTTTATTATCCAAAGGTCTACATTCCCTGCTCCCTCAAAAAGCACTTTCTTCTAATTCTATAATCTTTTTGCATTATTTCAAAATTAGGATTTTTCTATATGAACTAATTCCATAATTTTTTTCCTCCTAGCAATAAAGCAGTCTCAATATTTTTTTATTATATCACAAAAAGATTTAGACTTCGGTTGTTTGTCAAATAGTGTTGATAAAAAAAGTTTAGACTATGACCTGACATAATTAAGAGAATTTTTTTGAGAATAAAAAAACTTAAAAATTCTCTTTTTTTATTCAAACTAAATCGCATTATTGTATTAAAAAAATTAAGCGCTAATTGAAATAATACCTGCTTGAATTAATACGCGCTTTTTTTAAAATTACTGAAATTTGAATATCCAAATGCTGTTCTCTTTATTGATTTTTATTTTTATTGTTTTAAACCCTCTATTAAACCATTAGTAATATTTGATTCAAACATATTTTCGATATATTTCATATATTTTTTTCAGAGTTTTTTTAGAGCTATTATCATTTTTCTTAGAAATTTTTTTCTTTACTAGCTAAATATTTTTTTACTATTTCTTCAAATCTTTTTAAAGTTATTATGCTTTATTGTTTTGAATAATATCTTGGTAGATATTAAAACTAATCTCTAATTCAGGGATTTTTTTCTAAAAGATAATCTACCTTATCTTTTGCTACTTAGTTTGCGCTTAAAAGCTCTGACAATAATAGTTTACTCGACAAAGATCGGGATAATATTTTTAATAATGACTTCCAAAAATAGCTTCAGTTTTTCTTTTTTTAATGAATCATCTTTAATGGAATTCATAATAGATATTCTAGTTTGATTAAATGCTCTATTAACAAGATTAACAATATGAAATTTATCTATTACTATTTTTTTGCATTAGGAAAGATAGAATTAACTAAGCTAATGTATGGAACATACATATCCATACAAACATATTTTTACATTATTTCTTGCTTCTAAAGAAAATCTTGAAAAAGTATTCTGTAAGAGAATAAAGTCTTCTATCTTCTACAATATCAATAATACTCTTACTTTGATAGTTAGCAAAAACAAAAAGACATAGCGCCATCAATGTTTTTTTAACAGATTTAAATTCATCAATACAAATAGCTTCTGGTAAATGTTCTTTATTAACTTTAAAATCAGAATAACAATCATCCATGACTCTTTGTACAGAAGTAATAGAAATATTATATCTCTTAGCAATAGATGCAAGAGATAGATTTTCTTTAAGTTCAAGAACAATAGTATACTTTAGATTATTGGATATATTAGAGTTATCACTGACAATATTTGTAGAAGGAGAAAGTTTTTTTACAATCCTTACAAATATATCTTTGTACACTAAGTTCAACTTCAATATTGTAATTTTTGAATAGGAATATATTTAATTTTACGATGTCTTGAACCATTTTTTTAACAATATTTTTTTAGAATTACAATGAGGGCAAGCACAGTAATTAGACTTAAGAAATCCTTTAAAAAAACTTTAATTCGATAATTACCTTTTTTTGAGTAACTTGACAATATTCTTCTTCTGGAAAAGAAATATTATTATCTTGAATATTTAAGAAATTTTTTTGATAAGATTAGATAGAGACAATGAAATCACTTCCTTTTTATGGTTATTTTTGAGCGATTTAATTTTTAACAGGAAAAATTTTATTGTCTCAACTTTTTTTATTAAAAAAATGGCATTGATAGAAATTTCTTCTATCAACACCATTTATTATACAACCTAGACTTCTTAGTAAAGCCTAAATCCTTTTTTTATTCTAGTTATCATATCTGACTAAGTTGTTTTTTTGTTATTATCTGAGTCAATCTTTTGCTCATAAATATTTTTTTCATTTCAGAATAATTTCCTAAATGTTTAATAAGAACTATTGTCTCTTCTCCATTATTAATTGCTTTTTCTTAAATTAGAATAACTAGAATGTCTTGACAAAGTCATTACATAGTCCATTAGTGATTCTTCTAAGCTTTCATATCTCTTGTAATATTGGTTAGGGTCCTAGATATACAGTTTTTTTCTGGATCTTTTAAAGACGATCTAACTGCAAATAGATTATTTCCTTCTTTTTGCAAGTTTAGAATTTCCCCAACCACTTTCTAATGAGGCCTGCCCTAGTATAAATGATGTTGGTGGTACCACCATCTTGTGTACTAATTCTGTTTTAGACTTAGATTTTTACTTTATATTTAGTGTACATCTCCTCTAAATATAATTTCTCTTCTGCTGTTAAGATTTCTTTCTCTATAAGAGTCTTTACATATTCCTTATCCTCAGCTATCTTGTTTCTTACTTTTTCAATAGTTGGAATAAGAGTATCAATAAATATTTGTTTTTTTGATTTACCTTTTTACCTTGGCAAAAATCTTTTGCTTGAGTAATAATACCAGTGTTGGTATCTTGATGCAGGGCCTCTGTATCATTAGAATAAGAAAGAATTGACAAGCATAGAAAAAAACAACTGCTAGTAAATATTTCTTCATACAGTTTGCTACTAAATTACTATTACTACCTTCTTTGTAGTCCTAAATTCCCGACTAGCAATCGGTACACATACCTATTCTAAGTTACTATATTGTAGCATTCTCCTTCTTTTTATTTTTAGAATATGTATTTAAGTAAAAATTCTACCTGATTATTATAGCACAAAATATTCAAAAAAATACAAATTCCTTTATATACCAATAAAAAAACTACTATTATTTTTTTCACTTTCTTTATACCAATCATCACTATTATTTATAGCTTGATTAATAAAAAGATTTATATCCTTAGAAGGAAGTTCTTTCTCTATAACTTTATTATCTGCTGTTTTTTTATAAAAATTACATTTCCTACTCCCTTTGATATACCTAGGGCTTTTTTTACCAGCATCTAATGTCTTGTATGCCTCTCCATTTATACTGTATTTAATTCCTGTCATTGAATTATTTTCAATTAGAATATCATGTCTCTTTCCTGTAATAAAAAGAATTGCTGAAATCACAACAAAAATTAAAAACTATAATAGCTACTTTTTAATGTATGTTTCATCTTCTACCTCACTTTTTTAAAATCCTATTGCTTTTTCTCTTTCTCTTTCTTTCTCTTTCTTTCTTCTCCATTCATAGATGATAAGAACAAGAGCTATAATTCCGTAAGAAATAAATACTCTGAAATATTCTCCTATTTGTGAAGAACCCATTAATTCTTTTCCTGCTCTTGGTGCAACAACGAACATAGTATGGAATAGAATTACCCCACCTATTGCATTAGGTATAGTTGCTCTTGCTACTGAAGCTCCTCCTATTAATAGGGCTGCAACTGAGAACATTCCTATTTGTTCGTGTGAATTATATGTGTTTATTGTTCCTAAATTTTGAAGATATATTACTTGTCCTATACCTGCTAAGACAGTTGAAATAACTATTGAGTAAATTCTAACTTTATTTACTTCTATACCTGCTGACTTAGATACTTCCATGTCTTGTCCAACAGCTCTCATATCTTGTCCTAATTTTGTTTTTCTGAACCAAATGATAAAGAAACATAGTCCAACTATGAAAAGTAATGTTAGAACAGGGATATCATAACCAAATATTTTTAAAGGAATTGCATTATCCACTGCTTTTGAAATCTCTGTTAAGTCCACAGTATTTTTTTATACCTCTACCTGAAGATAGTAAAAGTGTTCTATCGCTAACTGGAATAATTTTTTTCCCATTGAATATAGAACTACAAGTTGATAAACACCATTGATAAAGTATCCTAAAATCATAGAAGTTATCATTTCTTTACCTTTGGCTCTATTTAATATTACTCCTCCAACATATCCAAGTAAAATTGAAAATGGTATAGAAAGTATCATTGCTAAAAATACTCCTTGCAATCCCATAATGTGCCAGTTAGTAACAAGAATTAAGGCAAGTTGTCCTCCCATAGCTCCCAAAACTATACCGAAGTTCAATCCCATTCCTGCAACTATTGGAATTAACAATGACATTATTAAAAATAGGTTTCTTGAAATTCTTTCTATCATTTCACGAACTAAGTAATCTCCACTCAAACCAGAAAGTGGAAACATTATAGCTACCATAATAAGTATGAGTATTGGAACACTGTTATCCAATATAAAGTTTTTTTACTTTATTATTCTTATCCACGACTTCCACCATCCTTTCTAGTTAAAAGCATATAATATCATTCCATTAGAAACGATTATTCTTATTGTTTCAGACATATCTGTCTTTATAACAGCATTTACAACTGTAGGTGTCATAGTTAGTATTCCTTGGAATAGGAAAGTTCCTATCATAACATGCCATATTGTAACTCTGTTTACTGAAGCTCCTCCAATAAGTATTGCTGCTATAGCAGGAAAGCCATATTGAAAGGTGCTAGATATAATTGTATAAATCCAAAACTTTGTTGGTATACAACTATTCCTATTGCTGCGATAACAGTTGAGATTATAACTGATTGTTTTCTACTCTTATCTGCATTGATACCTGTTGCTTGAGCAAATTTTTCATTTTTTCCAACAGCACTCATAGAAAGTCCTGCTTTTTGTTCTGAAAAAAATACCCACATGATAAAAAGCAAGTAATAAGAAGAATATTATTTCTCCAACTGGTATAGCCTGTGATATTTTTCCCAAATACATTATTTAAAACACCCTTCCAATAAGTTTCAACACTTATTGTTGTTCTAAGTCCTGAACCTCCATAAGCCCAAATCATATCAGGTCTTTTGAATGGAAGAATTATCCACATAATACACATAAAAGCAACTGATGAGAAACCGATATATGTAGCTATCATCATTTCTCCACCTTTTACTTTATTTAAAATAGCTCCATAAGCCCAACCAAAAAAATAAAAAGGCAAATACTATTGCCATAAGTATTGCTAAAAGCAAAACCTACAAAAGCCACTAAATCCTAATTCTATACTTATTAGCGAGCCTAAAAGTCCTGCTTCTATTCCTAAAAGGCATACCGAAGTTAAGACCTGCTCCTGATTCTATCATAGGCATAAGAGATAGAACTAAAAATAGCATTCATACCAAATCTAATAATTGTATCTGATAGTGCTGTTGTTATAGGAATTCCTACGAAAGGAGCTATTATATATGTTGACACTAAGAATATTAATATTATTAGTCTTGGTAAAACCAAATTTCTTTAACATACTATTCTCCCTCCTTTATTCCTGACATCAATTTTTCCAAATTCTAGTATTCCTGCACTAGCTGGTAATATTCCTGCGACCTTACCTTCATTTATTATTGCAATTCTGTCACAGATGCTTCTTAATTCTTCTATTTCAGAAGAAGTTACAACTATAGTTGTATTTCTTTCTCTGTTATATTCTTTTTAAAGTTTCAAGAACTAATTGTTTTAGCTCCAACATCTATACCTCTTGTTGGTTCTGAAACGAATAATAGATCGAGTTCCATAGTGAAGGCCTTAGCCACACAAACTTTTTGTTGGTTTCCTCCACTAGTTCTCCAACTTTTTGCTTTTTCTCCCATACTTTTTTTATTTCTAATTTTTTTCTATATATTTCTTTGCATTTTTCTGTAACAGCCTTATCATCTATTACATTAAAAAGTCCTAAAAATTTCTTAAAGAATTGTTTTTTTAATTTGCATAGCAGGGAAAGCAATATTTCTTTCTATACTTTCATCTAAAAAGTAATCCAACACCTTTTTCTATCTTCAGAAACAAAGAAAATACCTTTTTCTAAAGGATATGTTGGCTTATTTAAAACTAAGGCTTCATTTTTTTGTATTTTTATATCACCTTTTTGATTTAAATAGTCCCATTATTCCATTTGCTACTGCTATTTTTTTCCTTGTCCTGCCATACCACCTAGACCAAGAATTTCTCCTTTTTTTAATGTCTAAGTCTAGACCTTTCAGCATTTCTCCTGGCATATCAACCCATAAATCTCTTATTTCTAACAATGTTTCAAGATCGTCATGAGCAACTTTCTTTGCATCAGATGAAGAATTTACTTTTCTTCCTATCATCCATTCTGTAATTTCATTTTACATTTGTAGATTTCAGTAGCAACTGTGTTTATAAGTTGTCCATCTCTTAAAACTGTTACCTTATCTGATACTGCCATTATTTCATTAAGTCTGTGAGTTATGAAAATAATAGCTATCCCCTTAGCTGATAATTTTTTTCATTGTTTCCAATAAAATTTCTGCTTCATCTTCTGTTAAAACAGCTGTAGGTTCATCTAAAACTAAAAAGTTTTTGTATGTTCTCTTTCAATTTCACGAGCAATTTCTGTAAATTGTTTGTAAGCAACAACCATTTCACTTATTTGTTCTTGCCCTGTTAAGTTTACTCCTAATTTTTGAAATAGCTTCTTGAGTTCTTTTTTTAAATTTTTCTTTTTGATCTATCTTACTGATACTATCTCCAAAGAAATGAGTTACCACATTATTTTTTTATAGACTCTCTATTTAATACTATATTTTTCACTAACTTTAAATCCTGGTATTAATGAAAATTCTTGGTGAACCATTCCTATACCTGCATTAAGAGCTTCAAATGGAGATGCAAAATTAACTTCTTTTCCTTCAAAAGAAATTTTTCCCATTGTATCCACCTGTTTCTCTAATGACATCCATACCAAATATAATTTTTCATTAAAGTTGATTTTTCCTGCACCATTTTTCACCAACTAGTCCAAGAATTTCTCCCTCATTTAATTCTAAATTGATATCTTTAAGGACTGTGTTTTCACCAAACGATTTAGAGAGGTTTTCAATTTTTTTAATAGTGTATTTGACACTCATAGCCTCCTTCTTAAGTCCTAAATAGGAATAGGGACTGGTTGCATCAAAATGCTCCAGCCCCCATTGCCCAAAATAGTCTTATATTCTATTTATTAATTACCACTAATTTTTCCATATTTTTTTCTGGAACTTCAACAGAGTAACTCCCATATATCCTTTTTCCAAATACATAAGTATCTTGATATACGAAGAATGAATTTTTTTAACTTCTACTCCATTGTTATCTTTCATTAGACTTCCATTCCATTTAGATCCAGGTGTTGCTGTATCAAGAGAAGCTAAAACTTTATCTAATGTAAAGTCTTTGTCTCCGCTTTCTATAGATTTAACTGCTAAGTCTGTAAGTCCTTCAATACCTGAGAAATTGTATGAGTAAGCCCAAGTTCCCATTCTTCCTGAACCACCAGCTTCTACAACAGCTTTTTCAACTTTTTCTAATATTTTTGGCCAATTTCCTTTTTCATCATCAGTGAATTCAATTCCTAATGCTCCAGGGTATCCCATTGTAGGAGAAGGTAAATCAGCTTCTATAAAGTATCCGCCATTTGCAACTATTTGTTTTTAGTAAAGGTTCTGTTTGAGCATCATTTGTTGCAAAGAATGCTATATCTTTACCATATTTAGCTATCCAGTTTGGAACTTGTTCTAAGATAAATTGTTGTGCTCCTGGTACTCCAACGTCACTTAGTGGGTCTGGTGCTGACATTTCGATATATTCCATTCCTAAATCTTTAGCTGTTTGTTCCATTATAGCTCTTCTTCTTGAAATAGTTTCATAACTTAAGTGTCTAGGGAATGAAATGTGCATAAATTTAGTTGCTCTAAATCATGAGCTGTTTTTACTATTAAATATCCTCTTGCAACTGAGTCTGAGTTTACAACTACATCTGCAACTGAACTTACTTGCACAGGATCTTCGTGTGTATTATTTACAATTAGTAAAATATCAGGTCCTTTTTTCTCTTATAGCCTTAAATGCAGGATAAGTTCCTGGGATTCCTTCAGCTACTACTATAGCCTTCATTTTCAGGGTCATCTGCAAGAGAAACCATTTGAGAAATTGTTGTTTCTTGTTCTTGCATGAAGTTATCTGGTATTGTTACAACTGTAATTTTACCACCTTCATACTTGCTCCATATTGTTTTAACAACTGCTTCAGCTCCACGGGCATTATCTTCAGATTGAGAAACAGAAGTTGTTACAACACCTATATGATAATTTTTGTGTAACTTCTGTTGTTGCTCCTTCTTTTTGAGCATTAGCATCTTCTGTAGGTGCTTCTTTTTACCACAAGCAACTACTAAAACGAACATAAATACTGCTAAAATACTAAATAGAATTCTTTTTGATTTTCCTCACCAACCTCCTAATAAATAATTAATTTCCCAATTTGTTTTAATAAATTGTTTTTAACTATATATATCCACTTTATAAATTAGTCAACATATTTTTTTAAAAATTATGGTGTTTTTCTTTAGAATAATAGCCGTTTTCAAATTTAAAGTTCTAAAAAAATAAGACATTTTTAGTTAAATTTTTTTAGACAATTTTTCCTGATTTTTTTCGAATTTCCTACAAAAAAATATTTTTCCATAAAAAAATAATTTGTCCTTGCAATTTTTTTATTAAAGAATATAATATATAAAAATGAATATTAACTATTCATTTTAAAAAAATACTTGGAGGTTAAAAGAAAAAAATGAAAAAACTTTTTTTATTAAGAGTTTAAATGGTATGGCTTTTTGGTTTATTTTTCATCATTGATAGTTGGGCTTATTTTTAAAACAGATTGGAACTCTTTTTTTAATATAGAGTTTTTTTAACATATCTCGGTGGTTTTTCACAGCTTTTTAATGGGAGCTGGAATAGGAGTTGGAGTTGCTTATGCAGTGGAATCTCATGTATTAATCTTAATAGCTTCTGCTATAACAGGTATGTATGGTGCAGGTAGTATTAACTTTGTAGAGGGGCAAGCGATTTTTAAAAGTTGGTGAACCAATGGGAGCATATTTCTCAGTTATCTTTGGTTTTACTTATTGCTAAAAAGAATATCAGGAAAAAAACTAAATTTGATATTATACTTTTTACCTATGACTACTATAATTTTTGGTTGCTTACTTGGTAAATTCTTTGCTCCATATATCTCAGCTGTTATCAGCGAAATTGGTGTCATAGTTAATAAGACTACTGAACTTAGACCTATTTTTAATGGGACTTACTATGTCTGTTATTATGGGAATTATCTTAACACTTCCTATAAGTTCTGCTGCTATAGGGATATCTTTAGGTTTAAGTGGACTTGCTGCTGGAGCATCTTTAACTGGTTGTTGTTGTCAAATGATAGGTTTTTGCTGTTATGTCTTATGATGATAATGATTTAGGTACTGTATTTTTCAATAGGCTTTGGTACTTCTATGATACAAATTCCTAATATAATAAAAAAATCCTATGATATGGATACCACCTATAGTTTCAAGTGCTATTTTAGGTGTACTTTCTACAACTGTTTTTAATTTATCATCAAACAGTATTGCTTCTGGTATGGGAACAAGTGGACTTGTTGGACAGATAGCTTCATTCTCAGTAAATGGAATGTCATATCTACCAACTATGATAATATTACATTTCTTACTTCCTGCTATCATAACCTTTATTGTATATAAGATATTGAAGAAAAAGGCTATATTAAACCTGGAGATCTAAAAAAATATAAAAAGAGCTATTGCATAGATATAAATTTGAAAGTAAAAAAATAAGTGAGTTACATCATAATTTATCATTAGAAATTTTCTTTGAGTAAATAACTAGTAGTTTTTCAATAAGATTACTGCGATGTCCTATAATGGTGAAAGAGCCTTTGTGGAGCTCTAGAACCATTATAGGCTAGCAAGTAATCGCTATATATAACTAAAGTTTATTAAAATTTCTCAAAGAAAATTTTTTTATTTATTCAGTAACGAACTATTTTTTTACTTTTTTTATTAATTTGCAATAGCTCTATTTTTATTAGTTATCTTAGATTTCAAAAATTCTTTATCCAATATCTTATATCTATTTCTTCCTATTCTTTCTAGCTTTTTTTATCTTTTTACTAAATCACTTAGAACTCTTGAAAGAAGGTCTTTCCACTCCAAAAAAATTCTGCTAAAAGCTCCTAAATTTTTCTATAATAAATTCACTCTTTTTCTTGTTTTCTATTAACATAATGACAGAATTTTTTTCTTGATAGTTTTATTATTAAAATTATTCCAAATTTTTAGTTGTTAAAAGTTGAGTCTTATTTGAAACTTCATTTAGGAAGTTTTTCTAAAATTTGTTCTTGTGAAAATAATAATTTTAAAAATTCTTTTCTTTCAATATATAATACTTCGGCTTTTTTTCTTTTTGCTTTTTAAGTCTACAGGAAAACAATTTTTTTACTTCCAAAAAAATAAAAGGCTGAAGCTATTACATCACTTTTTAACTAATTCTTCAATTTTAATTACATTGCCTTCTTCTGTTAACATCTCTGTACTCAATGTTCCCTTTAGAATTACATATAGTCCCTTTACTTCATCACCCCTAAAGGCTATTTGTTCATTGGGAGAATAAGTTTTTATTTCATGCTTTGTTTCCTCTAAAAATCTCTTTTTATTTCTTCATTTTTTTAATTTTACTAAAAAAATAACACTTTTTACTTAAAAGCTTCTAGCATTAATCCACCTTTCTAAATATTTTTAAAATCTATCTCTAATTTATCCATATTAGGTGTAAACTGTCTATATTTTACTCAGCTGAATCAACATTTTTCTTTGAGGCTCTATTCGTATCTGTTCCATCATATTTATCCGAAAGATACACAATTTCCTTTATACCACTTTGAATTATAGCCTTACTGCACTCATTGCAAGGGAATAAAGCTACATATATAATACAATCTTTCAAAGACTTTATACTATTTAATATTGCATTTAATTCAGCGTGGCAAACATAAGGATATTTTTGTCTCTAAAAAAATCTCCTTCTCTTTCCCAAGGAAAATCTGTATCTTCACAGCCTTTAGGTAGACCATTATAGCCCACTCCAACTATTCTTTTATCTTCATTTACTATACAAGCTCCAACTTGAGTATTAGGATCTTTTACTTCTCATTGAAGAAAAGCAGAGCTATCCCCATAAAGTAACTATCCCAGTCTATATAATTTTCTCTCATATTATCACCTATTTTTAAATATTCTTATCTTCTACTATTTTAACAAGAATTCTTTTTGCTCAAGTTTTTTAAACAGTTAATCCTAAATATTTATCAAAAACCTTTTAGTTTATCAATTACCCCTTGCTTTTTTTAATACCTCTATTTCCACTGGAGAAACGAGAAACAGGTGGTAATAACTTATCTATATCAGTTCCTGTAGTTTTAAAATTACCCTCTCTTAGTGAATTGTCTATGAATTTTTTTAGTTTCTTCAGGTTTTAATTTTTCTTCTTCTATTACTTTTTCTAAATCTTTTTTCCTTTTTCTTCTCTGACAAATTTTTGGAAATCATCAGTAATATTTTTAGAAGAATTAACTCTTTCTATGAAACCTTCTATCAATTCCTTTTTTTACTACGAAGTTCAAGGCTTGAATTTATAGCTTTCTTAATATCTATAAGTATTTCCTTATCTTCTTTATTTGACTTATAATATTCAGTAACTTTCATTAGAATATAATCAATATTAATTTCAACTTGTTTTAATTAATTCTATTTCAAAAATAATATCGTCATTAATAATTTCTTTTTCTTTATTTTTTTAGTTCTTATTTCTTGATACATATCTAGATAGATACTTTGGTAATCTTGGAATTCTCTTTCAGATAAAAATTTCATTTCCTACAAACTTATCAAAAGCTGATAATATATTCTTTATTTTCAAGATATTTCCAAATAATATTACAAATTCTTTCTTATTGCTTTCACCTGTTATTTGTTCAGACAAGGGAAATTTACTTTGTAATTCTTCTATCAGTTGACTATATCCTTCTTTTTTCTCTACCCTTATCATCTTGATAACCATTGTAGTAATCTTCATAAGTTTTTAAAAGTACTATTCCACCTGCTTCTTTATTTCCAAAAAGTGCTATGAGCTTCATCTGTTTCTTCTTGTAAATCTCTAAAACATACTATATTACCAAAAAGTTTTTTTATTGAATTTAATATTCTATTTGTTCTTGAAAAGGCTTGAATAAGTCCATGCATTCTCAAGTTTTTATCCACCCAAAGAGTATTTAAAGTTGTTGCATCAAAACCTGTTAAAAAAACATATTTACAACTATTAGAATATCTATTTCCTTATCCTTTGTTCTCTTACTTAGATTTTTCATAATACAGTTGAAAACCATCTGAAGAAGTATCATAATTTGTCCCAAACATTTTATTATAATCTGATATTGCTTCCTCTAAAAAAATTCACGAGAACTTAAATCTAAATTTTTCAGTGTCAAAACTTTCATCATCTAAATTATCAGTATTTTTCTTCTTCATTTACTGAATAACTAAATATTGTTGCTACTCTCAAATCTTTATTCTTCTCTTTAAGTTGTTTTTTTAAATTCAAAATAATATTTTTGCCACAGGAATAGAACTCACTGCAAATATAGAGTTAAATCCTGATAATCTTTGGTCTTTTTAATTCATAGTGCTTGTTTCTCATAGTTTTTTTGCTCAAAGTGATACATGATGTATGAAACAACTTCTTTAATTCTATTTGGAGCTGACATAGCTTTTTCTATATCAATGGCATTAACTTTTTTTATCTTGTATATTTTCTTTTTTTCCTTAATAGTATTGATATAGTCTATTCTAAATGGAAGTACATTACCATCATTTATTGCATTGACTATTGTATAAGTATGTAATTTATCTCCAAAAAGTTTGCTCTGTTGTTTTTAAACAAAGTTTTTGAACTTCCATTTGAATTTTTTTGGAAATATTGGTGTCCCTGTGAAACCAAACATAAAATAATTTTTAAAAGTCTTAGCTATTGCAAGGTGTAATTCACCAAATTGTGAACAGTGGCACTCATCAAAAATTAAAACTATATTCTTTCTAAAAAAACTTCGTGATTTTTATTCTGTTTAATGAAATGTCCTAACTTTTTGAATAGTAGTTATAATTATCTTGCTTTTTATTTTTCATATTTATCTTCTAGCTGTGCTTTCAATATTTTTCGTTGAAGTATTTCCATTAGCTGAACCTTTTGAAAATCTATCATATTCTTTCTGTGTTTGGCTATCTAAATCCTTTCTATCTACAACAAATAAGACCTTGTCTATATAGTCAAGTTGTGAGGCCAACTGTGCTGTCTTAAATGAAGTTAAAGTTTTTTCCACTTCCTGTTGTATGCCAAATATATCCTCCGGCATCAATCTTACCAACCCATTTATAGTTATTAGCTAATTGTATTTTTAGATAAAATTCTTTCTGTTGCTGATATTTGGTAAGGACGCATAACAAGTAAAAAGTTTCACTAGTGTCAAATATACAGTATTTCGTTAAAATATTTAAAATAGTATGTTTTAGCAAAAGAAAGTCTTTGTAAAAATCTACTAAATCTGTTATTGACTTACTGTTTGCATCTGCCCAATATGAAGTGAACTCAAAACTATTACTAGACTTTTTACTTTTTTCTGTTGAAAGACATCTCTTTAATATGCCTTGCTCTTGTTGTATTGGAATAGTATTTAGTATTAGTTCCATTAGAAATTACAAATATTTGTACATATTCAAAAAGTCCACTTCCTGCCCAAAAACTATCTCTTTGATATCTATTAATTTGGTTGAAAAGCTTCTCTTATTGCAACTCCCCTTCTTTTTTTAATTCAATATGAATTAAAGGTAGACCATTGACTAAAATACTCACATCATATCTTGTGTTATGATTTCCTCCTTCTTCCTCATATTGATTTATAACTTGAAGAAAGTTATTGTGGATATTCTTTTTATTAATCAAACTAATATTTACTAAACTTCCATCATCTCTTGTAAAACTTTTTTATAGTCCTCTTGTATAGTTCTTGTTTTTTTCAACAATACTATCATTTTTTTATTTTGCTATTTTCTCTCTGAAAAATCTCTCCCATTCTTTTTCAGAAAAAAATAATATTATTTAATTTTTTTCTAATTTATCTTTTTAAGTTTGCAATTAATTCTTTTTTTCATTGTGAATACTCAAATATTCATAACCTTGATTTTTGTAAATTTTTAATAAACTCTCTCTCTAAATCTGCTTCACTTTGATAACTGTATGCTGGAATGTCTTCTCTTATATATTCAGTTACCACTGTACTTTCAAGTGTTGATATAAGCATATTATAATCTACTGATGACATGCCCCCTCAAAAAAATTTTAATCATTTATATTTTTTTAAAACTTAATAATTTTTTTCTCTATAATATTCATATTGTTTTTGTCTTGTTTCTATTTCAGCTGGCAATCCTTCTGATATATCATTACACAACTTATCAAACCTATCTAAAATCTCAACTATTCTTTGTTGTTCTTCTAGTGATGGTAAAGGGACAAGGACTTTTGACAATACATTAGCATTAAATTGTGGTTGTCCTCCACCTGTTACTAAGAAATTAGCCTGTTTCCAATAAAAATGAACTTTTGTGTAAAATGCCAATAATAACTTGGTAATATCAGTTCTTTTTCTAATAATATTTTTATTAAAAATGATGCATATATTGCTGAATAATCTTCAGAAAACTTTACTGTTTTTCCCCTCAGTTACTCCTGTTCTTGCCATTAATATATCATCTTTTTCTAATAAATATTCTTTATTATTTTTCATTATATCAATATATTTCTCATCATATGATTTTAATTTCCCATTTTCATTATATCTGTTATTCTAATAAATCTTGCATTTCCTGTTTCTTTTTGCTGTATCAGTATAGCCATATTTAAAACCTGAAATATCTCTAATCTTACTTCAACATAACCATAAACATATTGAAGAATTTTTAATTAGATTTTTGGGCTTGCTTGCTTGCTTGCTTGCTTGCTTGCTTGCTTGAGAGCATAAATTTCTTCATTATTGAATGTCAAGAGATAATTTCTAACAAATTCATATTCTTTTTTTGTTTTTCTATTTCAGAAGAAAGTTCTATATTTAACTCTTTACAAGTTTTCTCAAAAGTTATCTAAAACTTCAACTATTCTTTTTGAACTTCTAATGGTGGTAAAGGAATTTCAATTTCTCCTATATCTGTTGCATTTGTATGAACTACTTTACTTTTTATTTTTCCTTTACTTTTTTTGTTTTTGAGAGTTTTCAGTTGATAAAACATAAGATAAATATACTGGGTCTTGCTTATGTTTCATAACTAAAATATCTCCACCAACTAAACATTTTTCTTTCCCTATATATGCTATGGATTTTTCCTATTTCTTCAACACTTTCTCCTGTAATAGCAAATAAGATATCTCCATATTCTATATACTTTTTTTATTTGTTATCAAATTTTTCATCAGTATACGACTTAGTTTTTTTCAAAAGCTATGCCGTATTCTGTGTATATTCTCCATAACGAACACAAAGGAATTCCTGTTTCTCTTACTTCTTCCCTTTTTTTATTCCATTTCCTCTATACATCTCAGTAGCTATATCTTTTAATTTTTACAATTTCTACCTTATTTTTCAAATTTCAATAAATAATCCCTATACCAAGAATATTGTTTCTTTCTAGCTATTAATTCTTTATTTAATTTTTTTCTTTTTAATTCTTCAACTGATTTTTGTATAGTCATCTAAAATTCTAACTATTTCTTCTTGAACTTCTAATGGTGGAACAGGGATTAATAAATTTTCAAGAATTTTTCTCAACACTTGGAATCCCAGCTCCTACTTGTGAAGAAGTTAATTTATCTTGTTTCATTTTGATAAAATGATAAATATATCTATAATTTATATTTTTTTATCTTTTTAATTCTAAAGTAATAACAATGTGCTCCAGCCCAAAATTTAGTGGATATATATTGTACATAACCAGCTGAAGCTCCACCTTGACTTATTGTGATTGTATTTTTCTTTTTACATTATAATCATTCCAATAACCAGATGGAAGGATTCCACCATTTATTACTGGATATTCTGCTTTTTCTAATAATTTTTCTTTATTTAGTTGAACTCCTTTTTTTATTACACATATGTCCTTTAATTCCTTATATTCCACTCCATTAGGGCATAACTCTTTTATCAATTCATCTAATTTACTCATATCTTCCCTCTTTTTAGATTTTTCTATTTGCTTATCAAAAATCTGATTCTATTTTTTTGAGTTTTTATTGAATATATCATATTCTTTCTCTGCTTTTTCTATTGCTTGTCTTTTTACTTACTTTTCCTTTATTTTTTTAAGACTTTATATTTTTCTCTTGTATTATCAGCTTTATTGTAAATAATCTATGGAATTTATACGATAGCCTACAGAAATAATGACATCTAAATTATAATATTCTAATTCTTCTTTTAACTCTCCTTTAAATCCTCTATTTACAACTGTTTTTCATTTTTGGAAATAATCGTATTTTTTTCAAGTTCCTCAGATTCATAGATTTTTTTAAATGTTTACTGATAGCAAGAACACCTACTCCAAATAATTCTGCTATACTTTTTTTGTGTAAGCAACAAAGTATCATTTTTTTACTATCACTCCTATATTTACATCATCTTCTAAATATGAATATAATAAAAAAATTTTACTTCTTCCATATCTTACTTGTAACCTACTTGTAACTTCTCTCCTATATAACTTGCCATTTTTTTCTAGCTTTAACTTTTTGAGCTTATAACACTTGTAATCTACTTGTAACTTCTCTCCTATATAACTTGCCATTTTTTTCTAGCTTTAACTTTTTGAGCTTATAACTTACTTGTAATCTACTTGTAACTTTTTTATTTTTTAAAGTATAATATTGTTTTTGGATCTCTAGCACTCGTTCCATGCCACTCCAATATACCTAGTTCAACTAGTTTCTTTAAATATTTACGAGTTGTCAATCCACTTTTATTTAATTTCTTTGTCAAGTCTGTTGTTGTAATTTTTTTATTCATAAAGGAAAAATTTGATTATTTCTTTTTCAATAAGATTTAATTTTTTTATATATCTTTATTTATTAATTTTTTTAGATTATCTTCAATTCTAACATTTCTATTTAATATATTATTTTTCTAAAACAAGCAAAACATTATTACCTGGTTCTGAGTAAACTGGTTTCTTCAAAAAGAATTTTTCCATTTCACTATATATTCTCTTAACACCTTCATTCATTTCTTTAACCCAACCAAACTCTGACAATACTCTAGCTATTCTTGGGTTTCTAGAATAACGCTGTGTTAGAATGTTTTCAATGGTAACAATATTAGGTAATCTTCCAGGACTTTGTATTTCTATCCTATCATCAAACATAATAAATCTTATATATTCCCCTCTAATAGAATAATTTCTATGAGTTAAAGCATTAACTACCCCTTCAAACCAAGCAAATTCTGGATATTCTGGCATTAATTTAAAGTTTCCATCTTTTTCTATCAAGATATTGAAATTCTCTTAACTGAGTTTTTTTATAAATTCTTTTTACTTCTGTTATTATTCTAGGAATAGCTTTATCAAAAGTTATTTCTTTTTATGATATTTATTTCAGTTCCTACTCCAGCTTTTTGTTCCATCATATCTAACAAATTTTAATCTAGCTTGAGGTAGATATTTTTGTGGGTTCTTTTTGCGAATAAAAGTACACAAGCATTAGTTAAAAGTCCTTTTTTTAATAAAAATTTCTTGCTTTTAATATGTCTTCTAAATTTGAATTCGATAAATTCATATTTTTTTCTATAGGACTCAACTAACTCTAAGTCAATATCTTCTATTGAAGAATCTTCAACTACTTCATCTTCAAAATATCTCTGTCCTCTATCATATTCTAATTGAGTTATTTGTTCATGATTTAATTTTTTTCTGTCTTATCAAATTGTCTTAAATAAACATTATTATCATATGATTTTATAACTCTATCATAAGCTGGTTCAACTGAAATTACTAAAATCTTATCTTCTTCTCCCTTTTTATTTTTTTCATCAAATATCTCATATTTTTGGTAAAAATAGGGCTGTCTTTCAATTTTTATGAGTGCTATATTTTTTTAAATTCTTCTATTTTACGTGCTTTTGAATTATTAAAAGCCGTTATTTCTCCATTATCTTCTACCCCAATTACCAATGAACCCCCATCTGCATTTGCAAAAAGCAACTAAATGTTTCAATATATCAAGTGGTTCTACTCTTGCACTTTTTCTTTCAAGATATTGATTCTCGGGAGAAGATATGAAAGATTTAATTTTTATTATCCATCAGTCCACTCCTTATTTAATTTCAATTTCAGCAATAATCTTATCTATTTCTTTTTCTTAATTCTTCTTCTCTTGCAACAATTCTTTGAATTTCTTTGTTTAATTCAACTATGTCTATTTTTTTCACTAGTATCTTCTTTTTTTCAACATAAGTTGAAACAGATAAGATTATAGTTTTCTTCAACTATTTTTTTCATAGTCAATAAGATTTGAAATATATTCTACATTTTCTCTCTTGGTAAATTTTTCCACTATATCATTGATATGTTTTTCTGTCATCTTATTACTATTAGTAACCTTTACAAATTCTTTTGAGGGCATCTATGAATAATACTTTATTATCAGTTTTTGCTTTCTTCATTACCATAATACAAGTAGCTATACTTGTTCCATAGAATAGATTATCTGGTAATTGAATAATACAATCAATGTAGTTATTATCTATTAAGTACTTACGAATTTTTTTGTTCAGCACCACTACGATACATTACTCCAGGGAAACATACTATAGCTGCTGTTCCATTAGGTGCAAGCCAAGAAAGAGTGCATAATAAAAGCTAAGTCTGCTTTTTGACTTAGGGTGCAAGTACTCCTGCTGGTGAGAAACGAGAGTCATTGATTAATATTTGACTAGCATCTCCTTCCCATTTTATTGAGTAGGAGGATTAGAAACTATAGCTTCAAAAGGTTCATCGTCCCAATGTGCTGGCTCTGTTAAAAGTATCTCCATGAGCAATATCAAATTTATCAAAATCTATGTCATGTAAAAACATATTTATACGACATAGGTTATATGTTGTAATATTTATTTCTTGTCCATAAAAACCATTTCTTACATTATCTTTTTCCTAAAAATTTTTTGCAAATTTTTAAAAGTAATGAACCACTACCACAGGCTGGGTCATATACCTTGTTTACTTCTGTTTTATCAACCAAAAGTAAGTTTAGTTAAAAAGTTCTGAAACTTCTTGAGGGTATAGTATTCTCCACCACTTTTACCTGCATTTGAAGCATACATTCCCATTAAATATTCATAGGCATCTCAAAGGCATCAATGGTATTTTTCTTGATAATCTCCTAATTTCATATCTCCAACACCATTTAATAAATTAACTAAGTTCTCATTTCTTTTTAGCTACTGTTCCACCTAATTTATTACTGTTAACATCTATGTCATCAAATAGACCTTTTTAAATCATTTTTCACTTTCAGTTCCATTTGCTGAATTTTTCAATATTAGTAAATATATTATGTAAAGTTACATTTAAGTTTTTCATCTTTATCTGCTCTTTTTCTAACATTTACGAATAGTTCACTAGGTAGAATAAAAAAATCCCTTTGTTGCTATTAAATCTTCTTTTTGCAACTATTGCATCCTCATCACTTAAATCTGCATAATTAAAATCAGGGTTTCCTGCTTCAATTTCTCCTTTATTGATGTAGGTAGTTAAATTTTTCAGAAATATATCTATAGAACAGGATTCCTAAAAACATATTGCTTAAAGTCCCAACCATCTACACTCCCTCTTAAATCATTGGCAATACTCCATATTGTTCTATGTAATTCTGCTCTTTCTTGTTCTTTTTTTATTATCCATTTTTCCCCCTAATATTTTTCTATTTCAATTCTCTTGTGATATTATTTATCCATTTTCTACTTCTATATCTCCAAATAATTAGAGGTAATTTAATAATTTCATCTGACATTATTAAAAATATAGACAAGTTTTGTAGAAAGTCCTAAATAAGCTCCTATGGCAGAAAGTAAGACTGAACCACACCAAAGTGGTATAGCATCTGATATCAGTGCAAACTTCGTATCTCCACCAGCTCTAAATACTCCAACAATTAAAACTGCCGAAATACTTTGTAAAGGTATATAGTAAAATAAAACATTTATAGTATGATTTAGAAAATCTTCCACTTCAGCATTTAAAAGCAAACTTACTTATGATAAAAGGTTTTTTTGCTATATAAAAGTAAAAGCAACTCCTACCAAACTTGAAAGAAAAAGAGTAAAACAAAAGTTTCTTTGCATAGATTTCTGCTGTATGAAAATCTTTTTTTACCAATTTCTTTTTCCAACCATAACTGCTGCTGTGTTTGCAAGACCAAAAAGCAAAAAAACCATTGCTAGTTGTCTAACAACAGATGTTATAGAGTTAGCTGCTACTATAGAAGTTCCTAACCTTCCTAAGATAGCTATCCCTGCTGCTGTTCCTCCAGCCCATAAAAAGTTCATTCATCATAGTAGGTGCTGAGTATTTAAAAAAATCTTTCTTTAAAACAGGATCCAAACTCTTAATATATTTCCATTTAATAGAAACAAAGTGATGATTTTTTAGAATTGTAATAGAATACTATTCCTAGTTCAATAATTCTTGCAACAAGTGTTCCTATTGCCGCTCCTTCAACTCCCATTTCAGGAAAACCAAAGTTTCCATATATTAAAAGATAGTTGATTATTAAGTTACTAACAAAAAGAAGTTGCATAGGCAACTGTTGATACTCAACTCTTTCAACACTTCTCATAGTAACTAAGTATACTATGGAAATAGAAGTTGTTAAATATGAAAAAAACTAACTATCTTTAAATACCTTATTCCTTGTAAGATAGTAGCTTCATCATTACTAAACAATCTCATAGCAGTTCTTGAAAAGAAAAAAATGCAAAGATAAAAAAAGCCTATGCTCACAAAAAGGCTATTTTTTTATTCCAATAGCCAAAAACTTTTTCAATAGACTTTATATCTTTTTCCCCAATATTGTGCTGTTAAAACAGTTGCCCCTGAGGCTATTCAAAGAATAGTAAAATTAAAATAAATTGTACTTGTCCTGCAAGTGAAGAGGCTGATAGTGCTACCTCACTATATCTTCCAAGCATAATAACGTCTGTACTTGAGATAGCAACATTGATTAAATTTTTGTATTGCTATAGGTAGTAAAAAAAGTAAGTACAGATTTTTCTAAAAGAAGTCTTATCTAACATTATCTTTCTCCAATAAAAACTACACAATATGATTTAACTCCCGTTTCATCTCCTGTAAAACCTAATTTTTTTCTTCAGTCTTAGCCTTTACATTTACAAGTTCAGGCTCTATTTCCAAAAATTTTTGCAATATTATCTCTGATACTATCTATATGTGGTCTTAACTTAGGGTTTTTGTATCACTATAATTGAGTCTAAATTCACTATTCTATAGTTTTTTTCTTTCACTATATTATTTATTTTTTTCAATAAAATTGCACTGTCAATATCCTTTAAATTTTTCATCATTGTCAGGAAAAATGTAACCCTATATCTCCTAAACCTAAGGCTCCAATTATTGCATCAGTTATTGCATGTAAAAGTACATCTCCATCAGAATGTCCTAGAACTCCTTTTGTATGAGGAATTTCCACTCCACCTAACATCAATCTTCTACCTTCAACCAATCTATGAACATCATAACCATTACCTATTCTTAACATTCACAAGTCCCTCCTATGTTATATATACTGTTATAAGTAGAAATCAATTCTTTTTCACTAACAGTAGAAGTACCAATTTTTCCAACTACTATTCCTCCAGCTGCATTGGCTATCTTCGCTGCTTCTTCCCAAGTTGCTCCAGCAGCTCTTGCTAAAGTGAAAACTGAAATAACTGTGTCCCCTGCACCTGTTACATCATAGACTTCCTTTGCATAAGTAGGAATATTGTGAATTCCTTCATCATATAAAGTCATTCCTTCTTCACTTCTTGTGATTAAGACAGTATCTAGTTTATATTGTTCTTTTTAATTTTTTTCCAACTATATCAATATCTTCTCTTGAGTTTGCATCTACAGCTAAATAAGCTTCCTTTTTTTATTTGGAGTAATAGAAGATGCTCCCACAAAGTTAGTAATATTTTTTTGGTTTTAGGATCGACTGTAACTATCACGTATTTTTCTCTACAAAGATTTATAATTTTTTTGTGAAAGAGATTTTTGTTAAAAGTCCCTTATTATAGTCAGATAAAATAATCGCATCTAATTCTTTTTATATGATTTTTTTAAGATTTTTCTATTATTATATTTTTCTTCTTCTTCATTGATAGAAAATTCTTCTTCCCAGTCAAGTCTTAAAAGTTGTTGATGCCCTGCTATTACTCTTTTCTTTACAATAGTAGGACGGTTGTCAGCCTTTAAAATTAAATTGCAATCCACATTTTTTAGGAAAGGCATTTATAAGTTTTTTTCTGCATTGTTATCGTTTCCAACCAGTCCTCCACAATAAACATTTTGCACCTAGTGCAGCAAGGTTATTGATAACATTAGCAGCTCCACCTAAAACAAATTTTTTTCTTCTGTAACTTTAACAACAGGAACAGGTGCTTCAGGTGATATTCTTTCCACTTTTTCCCATAATATATTCATCTAACATCAAATCTCCAATAACGGCTATTTTTAATATTTTTTTAAAATTTTTCTATTAACTTTTTTTAATCATAAGTAGAACTCCCTTCGATATTCATTTTTGTATTCATTTAATATTCACCTTTTTTTATTATAACATAAATTGCTAAACTTAAAAATATTTTTTTAGGAGGACAATATGAAAAAAATTATATTAGGATTATTCTTAATTTTGGGAGCATTATCTTTTTGCTAGTCCTAGCTTTGTTGATGTAAATAAAATAAAACAAAATTCTTATGAAATTTATGAGGAGGAGGAAGACTTTTTACATTTGTGAAATCTACTGATGAAGCTGGAATATCTGTTACTTTTTATTGTTATAGAAGGTGTTAGCCCTAAAGAGGTAAGTGACATAGTCAAGTCAAACACTCCAGATAATCAACAATTTTTTTAAATTCTATTAATAATAAAAGAGCTTATGTAAATAAATTTGCTAATAATGAAAATGGAGGTTTCACATATAGTTTTGTTCCTAAAAAAATGTTAAAATAAAAGATTGCTATATATCTATTTTTATATGCAACAGATAGTGAACTATCTCCTACTGAATTAAATAATGCTGTGGATAAAATTCTTAATGAGGTTGAAAGCTATTTAAAATAATGATAAAATAAATAGATTGAAAAATAAAAAAAGTAAAGTTAGGAGAGAACTATGAAAAAAATTATATTAGGGTTATTTTTTTAATTTTTAGGGGTAATATCTTTTGCTATACCAAAAAAAACTTGGATGCTAACAAATTGAAAAAAAGCTGGTTATGAAATTACTAGTGAAGAGGAAAAATGCTATAATTTTTTTGGAAAATCAACTCAAACTGCTGGAATTACAGTTGCTCTTTTTTTAATGGTGCAACTAGTCCCAAAAAAATATAAATATTTCTTTGAGAGAAACTGCACCTAAAAGTCAAAAAAATTTTTTTATCATCTAGTGAAAATAAAAAGAGCTTATATTTCTAAATATAAGGATAATGAGTACAATGGATTTACTTATAGCTTTGTTGCTAAAAATTCAAAAATCAAAAAGATACTGTTGTTTCTGTTTTTATACATGACAGATAAAGAATTAAAAGATGCTGAACTAGACAAAACTATTGAGCAAACTTTAAATGAAATTGAATCTTTCTTAAAGTAAAAATATTGTAGATAAGGAGAAAATTTATGAAAAAAATTATATTAGGATTATTTTTTTAATTTTTAGGAGCAATGTCTTTTTGCTGTACCTAATTATGTTAATACAACAAAAATAAAAAAAGTGCTGGTTATGAAATTACAACTGATGATGTAAATATATTTGGAATTGGAAAAAAGTTACTCAAGAGGCTAGTATATCTGTAGCATTCTACCCATTTGCAAATGATACTTCACAATCAATAGCTGATGCTGTTAAAAGCTACTGCACCGGCTGATGTTAAATTCTTAGCATCTGTTCAAAAATAATAGAGCTTATGTAAATAAATATAAAGATGGTGAAATATACACATATAATTTTGTTCCTAAAAAGCAAAAAAATCAAAAAGATTGCCATATTTCAGTTCTATATACAACAGAAAAAGAATTTATCAGGAACTGCTTTTAAATAAGGCTGTTGACAGTACTTTAAATGAAGTTGAAAACTTTTTTTAAAATAAAAATAATTTAAGGAGAAAAATTTATGAAAAAAATTATATTAGGATTATTTTTTTAATTTTTAGGAGCAATGTCTTTTGCTGCCGCTAGAGGTTTAGATATAAATAAAGTCAATAAAGCTGGTTATCAACTTTCTAAACAAGATGATTTTTTTCAGCTATCATTGATAAAATGACTGATACTGAAGCAACAAGCATTGCAATATTTCTTTTGAAATTGTTGAAAACGATGCTGCTAAAGAATTATTTAATGGTGCTAAAAATCTGCTCCTGAAGTATTAAAATTAGTTAATACTTCTGAAACTAAAAAGAGCTTATATAGCTAAATATAAAGGAACAGATGGCTCTTATTTTTCTTATGCCTTTATTTCAAAGAAACTTAAATTTAAAAGATACATTTACTACTGTTATATATACAACAGATAAAGATTTAAATGGTTCTGAACTAGATAAAGTTGCCAATAGTTTCTTTAATCAGGTTGAAAGTTTTTTTAAGATAAAAATAATTTAAGGAGAGAAAATTATGAAAAAAAGTTAATTTTAGGTTTGTTTATGATTTTTAGTTGCTTCTTCTTATGCTGTTCCTAGTTTTTGTTAATTCAAAGAGACAGAAGAAAGAGGATATAAAATAGTTAGTGATTCAGAAGGAACTATTTCTATGCAAAAAGTTGATGATGAAAGTGCAACAACTATCTCATATTGGTATGGATTTAAAAAAACCCTGATGTTGCTGAACTTAATAAAATTTTTAAAAGAAGATGCTTCTACAGATCTTCAAAATAAAGGTTCTTTAAAAAAATGGGAAAAAGCTTATGTTGAAAAAAATATGTTGATGGTGAAAATTTTATGTACACTATTGTTTTTTTAGAAATGCAAAAACCTGCTGATGTTTTTAACATCTATCGCATATTACACAAGAAAAAGAAATTCCTAAAAAAATGAATTAAATAAATATGTTGACAAATTGTTAGCTGAATCAGAAAAAAATACATAAAATAGAACTAAAAAAATAAAAAAACTACTAATTGCAGTTAGTAGTTTTTGCTATTTTTATTTACCTGATTACAACTAATTATAATCTTTATTTTTTTCTTATTGTCAATGATATAATTTATTTGCTATTTTTTTCCTCCTATGAGCTTCTAAAAGGAGGTGAATAGGTTGAAAAAAATTTTTACTTGATTACACTGATAACAGTTATTTTTCTTACTGTTATCTAAAAATGCTATTAAGCTTTTTATGTGGGGAGTTGTTGCAGCAACTCCTGCTTTTTTTATTTAATTCCAACATATATTGTACATAAGCCCGCAAGAATAAATAGCCCCCTATAATAGTTTCAACAATTTTACTATTTTCACTTACTTCAAGTTCTTTTAATTCTTTAATGTAATGTTTATTTGGATTCCTTTTTATTGTAGATGACAGTAACTGCTACCTTCCCTTTATTCTCACATTTCCATAAAAAAAGAAGCCTTACTATCTGAAGGAGTATATGTTTCATCATAGCTAAAAACTTTCCCATCCTGATTTTTTTAAATTCTATTTTTCACATCAAATGAGTGAGAATTTGTACCTCCTTCTATTTTAATAAGCTCTAAAGTTCCCTTTGTTTCAAGTAGATTTTTCTTTGTTATTTTCTAAATATTTTTTTATTTCATTAGCTTTTTTTCTCCAGATATTTTTCGCTATACCAATAGATAGGTATCCTATTAAGAGCGAAAAATATTGCAACTATAAAAATTCCCATTCCATATCTCCCATATTTATTCTTATATTTCTTACATTATATAATAATATTTTTAGTTTTCTCAAAAAAATTAAATTTTTTTAAAAAAACTCTTGACATTTTATTTTTATATATGATATATATAGTTTATGATTATTAGCAACCTACTTGATAGAGTGCTAATAGTTCTCCCCTCTATATTATTTTTATGTAGGAATAGCTATCATACTCTCTTTGATAGCTAGTTCCTCGCTAAAAAAATTAGAGGCATAAAATTGTTTAAAAAAATTAGATATATATTAGAAATAATAAATGTTAGGAGGTTTATTATGATGAGTCCAAATCAATTTACGGAAAATACTATTACTGCAATTAACTTAGCTGTGGATATCAGCAAGGGAAATATGCAACAAAGTATAAGACCTGAAGCACTTGCCTTAGGATTACTTATGCAAAACGATGGATTAATTCCAAGAGTGATTGAAAAAAATGAATTTGAATTTGAAATATATCATTTCTGAATTAGAAAAAGAAATGAGTAATTATCCAAAAGTTGAAGTGAAAGTTAGCAATGAAAATATTTCACTTGATCAAAAGACAAATAGCATTTTTAAATCGTGCAGAAATGATTATGAAAGAAATGGAAGATAGCTTTTTTTAAGTGTAGAGCATATTTTTTTAAAGCTATGATTGAAGAAATGCCAATTTTTAAAAGATTGGGCATCAGTTTAGAAAAAAATACATGGAGGTATTGATGAATATAAGAGGAAATAGAAAAGTAGATAATCAAAATCCAGAAGCAACTTATGAAGTTTTTAGAAAAAAATATGCAAAAGATTTAGTTGAACTTGCTAGAGAAGGTAAAATGGATCCTATCATTGGTAGAGATTCTGAAATCAGAAGAGCAATACAAATAATTTCAAGAAGAACAAAGAATGACCCTATTTTTAATTGGTGAACCTGGGGTTGGTAAGACTGCAATAGTTGAAGGACTTGCTCAAAGAATTTTTAAATGGAGACGTCCTGAAAGCTTAAAGAATAAAAAAAGATATTCTCTCTTGATATGGGAGCTTTAGTTGCAGGTGCTAAATACAAAGGTGAATTTGAAGAAAAGAATGAAAGGGGTTTTTAAAAAGAAGTTGAAGAATCAAATGGAAATATCATTCTTTTCATAGATGAAATTCATACTATAGTTGGAGCTGGTAAGGGAGAAGGTTCTCTTGATGCTGGAAATATGTTAAAAACCTATGCTAGCAAGAGGAGAATTAAGAGTTATTGGTGCAACTACAATAGATGAATACAGAAAAATATAGAAAAAAAGACCCTGCTCTTGAAAGAAGATTCCAAACAATATTAGTAAATGAACCTAATGTTGATGATACTATTTCAATACTAAGAGGACTTAAAGATAAATTTGAAACTTATCATGGAGTTAGAATAACAGATACTGCAATAGTTGAAGCTGCAACACTTAGCCAAAGATATATTAGTGATAGAAAGCTTCCTGATAAGGCTATCGACTTAATAGATGAAGCTGCTGCTATGATAAGAACAGAAATTGACTCTATGCCTGAAGAACTTGATCAATTGACAAGAAAGGCTCTACAATTAGAAATTGAAATCAAAGCACTTGAAAAAAAGAAACTGATGATGCTTCAAAAGAAAGATTAAAAAGTTATAGAAAAAGAATTAGCTGAATTAAATGAAGAAAAGAAAGTTTTAACATCTAAATGGGAACTTGAAAAAGAAGACATCGCTAAGATTAAGAATATTAAAAGAGAAATCGAAAATGTTAAACTTGAAATGGAAAAAAAGCTGAAAGAGAGTACGATTTAACAAAAATTATCTGAGTTAAAATATGGAAAACTAGCAACTCTTGAAAAAGAATTACAAGAACAACAAAATAAGGTTGATAAAGATGGAAAAGAAAATTCTTTATTAAAACAAGAAGTTACTGCTGATGAAATTGCAGATATCGTTTCAAGATGGACAGGTATCCCTGTATCAAAACTTACTGAAACTAAAAAAGAAAAAATGTTACATCTTGAAGACCATATAAAAGAAAGAGTTAAAGGACAAGATGAAGCTGTTAGAGCTGTTGCTGATACTATGCTTAGATCAGTTGCAGGTTTAAAAGATCCTAACAGACCTATGGGTTCATTTATATTCTTAGGACCTACTGGGGTAGGTAAAACATATCTTGCTAAGACTCTAGCATACAATTTATTCGATAGTGAAGATAATGTTGTCAGAATAGATATGAGTGAATACATGGATAAGTTCTCAGTTACTAGACTTATAGGTGCACCTCCTGGATATGTTGGATACGAAGAAGGAGGACAACTTACAGAAGCTATTAGAACTAAACCTTATTCAGTAATCCTATTTGATGAAATTGAAAAGGCTCACCCTGACGTATTCAATGTATTATTACAAGTTTTTAGATGATGGTAGACTTACAGATGGACAAGGAAGAATAGTGGACTTTAAAAAAACACTTTAATCATTATGACATCTAATATAGGAAGCCATTTAATACTTGAAGATCCAGCTCTTTCTGAAAATACAAGAGAAAAGAGTGCAGATGAATTAAAAAGCTAGATTTAAACCTGAATTTTTTTAAACAGAATAGATGAAATAATAACTTTCAAAGCTTTTAGATTTAGAAGCTATTAAAGAAATTGTTAAATTGAGTCTAAAAGATTTAGAAAACAAATTAAAATCTAAACATATTACACTTGAATTTTTCTGATAAGATGGTTGACTACTTAGCTAACAATGCTTATGACCCTCATTATGGTGCAAGACCTTTAAGAAGATATATTCAAAGAGAAATTGAAACAAGTCTTGCTAAGAAAAATTCTTGCAAATGAAGTTCATGAAAAAAATCTAATGTTTTAATAGATTTAGATGACAACCATATTGTTTTTTTAAAGAAATTTAATAAAATTGTTCTTCATAAACCCTTTATATATATGAAAGTGTGAGTAGATAGACTACTCACACTTTTTTTATTTTTTGAAATCTATAAAAAAATAAATGCTATAATAAATTAACTACGATAGTCGCATTATTTTAATCTCTAAAAGATTATAAATCAGAATGCAAAAAGGAAATGCTGGAACATTTCCTTTTTTTATTCAATCATATTTCTTAATTCTTCCAAACTTTCCTCAACATTAGCTAAATCAATGAAAAAAATATTTACTTTAACTCCATCATTACTTTCAAAATATTTAGTTTCTATCATATCTTTAGTTTTAGGATAAATCACATATATTTCTGGGATAATCCCATTTTCTTCATATTTTTTTGCATAGGCATACATTTGGTACATATCTACTGAAGAAATTCCATAATTTTTTTCCTACTCTCAGGTATGAGTCTTTTTCCATTTTGTATCTAAGATAACAATTTTATTCTCTTTCCTTAGTACAATATCTGGTCTTAAACTAAATATAGATCTTGAATTTTTTTCTCATTTTTTTCATCAAATAAATGATATCCTTTATCTTGAATTGATACTTCCCAATTATCTGGTAAAAAATTTTTTTCCTAACTTGTTGGGCTACATAGCTTTCAAAAAATTTTTTTCCATTGGAAAAAAAGTATAGCTCTTGATGAAACTTTACCTGAAAAAAACTTGCAAAGCTTTTTATTAAATAGAAAAAAACTTTAGACCATCTCATTAAATTTATATAGTCTTTTGTATTCCTATCTATTGAAACTTTAGAAATCTTTTTTTCATAATTAGTTGATGCTTCCACCAATTCAAAAGCTATAAGAAGTTGTCTTATTTCTTTAGAATTTTTGAGAACTGCTTGTTAATTTTTTTGTAGTTTTAATAATGTAGCTTTTTACCAATCTATTTTTCAGCTCTATCAACTAAAAATTCATCATAAGACATATAGAATTTTTTTCCTTATGTGCTAAATTCATTTTTTTATATGTTGACTTACTTGTAACTTTCCTTTATAGAATTTTATATTATCTTCTTTTTGTTACATAAGTTGATTTTTAAACCATTTTTCACAAGAGTTCTAACATCATTTAAGTACATATTAATAAAGATTTCATACAGATTCATTTTACTAATTTTTAAATCTGCATTTTTAAAGTTTTTTACCTGAAAAAAATCCTTCAAAGCTTTTTTTAACATCTTTAGAAAAAAATTGCTTTTTGTTTTGTTATTTTTCTTCATCATCAGTAAAAGTCTATCTTTGGTAGTATCTCTATTTTATATCCACTTTTAAGTTGAATTAAGCCTACATAATTATTAACTTTTACTACAGTTCCAAGATTTCTATCTTTAGTCTTATAGACTTTCATAAAATCCATTACATCTGTTTCTTCTTCTGAACCAACAAATTCTTCTATAAAACTAATTAATTCTTTAAAGTCCTTTTCTGGTAGATACTTATAATCTTTATAGCCTTTCTTAGAAATAATATTTTTGAAATTCTTTTTATCTGAATAATTTTATCCATTACTCATCACTTATTTTTTTCACTTAAATCTTTTTTTCTTTGAAATATTTTTTTATAAGCCATAATATTTCTGAAATTTTCATACTTTATAATATATTTTTTTCTCTGGAATATCTATATCTCCTATATCACCTTCAAAAAAACATCTTTAGGTTTAATAGATTCAGCAAAAAAATAAACTGCTCATCTTCATCTTTTGCATTATCTCCTAGAACAATCCTAATTTTTTTCATAATCTTCATAGAAATACTCTTGTAATAAAGGAATAATATTCTTTTTTTAAATATATTTTTCTAACTTATTTATGTCTATATTTATTTTTGTCATTTTCCATTTTTTTCTAAGAATACTGCATGACCCTATTGTATGTTCTCTATCATAAAGATATTCTATTCTCTCGTTGATGACTTTTAACATAGCTCCTATATTTACTTTTTGTTCCTTTATCTTCAACAAAAAAATATCTTCTAGTAAATGATAATCAGGTAGCATTTCTTCAAATTTAAATCTTCTTCTTAAGGCTGTATCCATTAATGCAATAGATCTATCAGCTGTATTCATTGTTCCTATAATATAGACATTGTCAGGAACTGTAAATTCTTCTTTTGAATATGGTAATTTTTGTAGAAATACACTCTTTTTTTCCAGTTCTTTTTAGTAGTTTCTATTAATGTTATTAGCTCTCCAAATATTTTTTTGAGATATTTCCTCTATTGATTTCATCAATAATGAAAACATAAGGTTTCGTATTTTTCTTTAATGACTATTTTTTTGATAATTCTTCTTTTTGATAATGCTGTTGGTTTCTTTTCTTTAGCTAATTTAATAATATCTTCTACTTTCATATTTGGTACTTTTGTTACTGTTTTACGTGGTAAGATTTTTTTATCATTTTATTTCATATATATCTTCATCTATACCTTTAACTAGCCAACTAACATTTCTAGTTGTAGTATCACTTTTTGGCTTTATTTAAAGTATAAAGCTTTTGCCATCTGTTACAACTGCAATTCCATTTATTTTTTTGTACGTGAACCATTTGTTGTAATAATAATGTCACCTTTTTTTATTTCATTATTAAATTTTTGTAGCATCAGCTGTACCTAATTCAAAATTAATCCTCACATGATTATTAGCGAAACAATCTTCCTTTACTTCATCTCTTACTGTAACCTTCCATACTATTGCTTTTTGGTGATATATAGATATTACTCTTAGATTCTATAATCGCTTTTTCTTGCATTATCACAGAATTCTTTTGAAAAATACCATCTACAATTTCATATTCTATTTCTTGACTATTTTTCATTTTCTGATTTATCATCTTCATTTTAAAAACTTTAGGTTTTATCCCTCAATGAACTCTTCATAGCCATAAGATTGATGAAAAGTAATGAATTCAATTCTATTTTTTTCCTTTAGTTCATTATATCTTTTCATTATTTCAGAATAATCTGTCAACTCTTTCTCAGATTCAGTTTTTACAAATTTCAACTGCTCTTTTTTTGCTGTTGTATATGTTTTTTTCCTGTTCCAGGAGGTCCATAAAAGATTACATTTTTATCAAATTCTTTTTTTCCATAGTTTTCTTTTTCATCTCCCCCATCTCGAGTTTCACTATTTTTCTTTTTCCATTTATTAGTTTACTCCACATTTCTTTTTAATTCTGGTAATATTGTTTCCTTTTATTTCTATTCCAGAAGCTTGTGGACTCCACTTTTGTTCTGGAAATTTAAGCATTAAATCTTCTTGTTTAAGTATCTCTTCATTTTCATAATCTAATATCTTATCAAATTCTACATTCACATAATATCTCTCACCTTCTAGATATGGTTCTTCCGTTACATGTCCATGTGCAATAATTCCTTTTTGGTTCTTCATCTCCTATTTTTATAAGAAAATACTTCTGTTTTTTTCTTCAACCCCATTTTTTTCTGCTAGTTCTCCAAACCATTTCAAATTTTCTCCATTTTTTTACTTTTAAATAGGCTTCTTTATATTTCTCAACTGTCCAGCCTGATTTTTTTAGGATTCCATGAAAATAAGAGACACAATTCTTTTTTTATTTAATATTTCTTGAGTTTCTTTTATTTTTTTCCTCTCCCTCTCTATTAAAAATTTATATGTATTATATTTTTTTAATTATCTTTTTTTACTAATTCATTCCCACATTTCTATTAGTTCTGCTAATATTGTTTCATCTATATATGAACCTACTGCATCTCCTTGTGAATCCCATGTTTTACTTTTTAAATTTATTTTTTTTAATTCTGCTAGGCTAATTATTTCTTTTTCATCATTAGCATTTTGAATACTATCAAACTCAATATCTACATAATATGTCTCATTTTCTAAATATGGACCTTTTACTACATGACCATGTGCTATAATTCCTTTTGGCTCTTCTCCTAATTTCATAATAAAAACTTCCATTCCAATTTTAACTTCTTGTAATGCTCTTGTTCTCCAACCAGTAGTTTTTTTACTTTTTTTCCATTTTGAATTTCTGAATAAACCTTTTTCATAATCCCATACTGAAACTTCAGGCTTCCATGATAATAATAATCCTTTTTACTTTTTGTGTTTTTCCATAATTTTTCCTCCTATTAAAATTTATATGTATTTTTTTATTTAACTACACTGTATTCCCCATTTTTCTTCCTTCAAATATATTACTTCTATATCTAATTTTTTTCAATTAGTTCTTCTAATTTTTTTCTCTATCATCTTTCATTTCTTTACGTTGTTTTTCCATCATAAAATACAAATGCACAAGCTTTAATTTCTGTATCTTCTGGTAGTCCAAAATCTTTTTAATAATTTATCCTTATCCACAACTTTTTAAATAAGTATAGGCTTCTAGTACACATCTTAACATAGTTTCTTTACTATCTGGTCTTTTTTTAACTCTAAAAATTCTTAGAATTTTTTTCTTCTTCATTATAAGCAAGTAAATCTATTTTTTCCCAGCTTTATCTGCTCTTATATTTTTTTAAGGGAGTTTGATAGTCTATAATCTTTCCAATTATATCAAAAAAACTTTCCCTTGATTTTTGTGAAAGTTCAAATAATTTCATAGCAATTTTTTTCTTCTTCACGTTTTGATCCTTCATTTTTTTAATTACTCCATCATGAGTTTTTTTACTTTATAGTTAGATTTTTCTACTTATCATTTCGATATCATCAAATAATTCAATATTATCTAGTAACCATCCTGCAATAATTTCTGTATAATCTCCCTCTTTATCTGATGTTTCACTTATATAATTTAAAAAGTTCTCACTATAAAATTGTCCCATCTCAGATTTTGATTCTTCCAACTTTTTTTATAATTTCCTCTTTTGAATATTTTTTTCCCATAATAAGCCCTCCTAATTTTTTTATATTTTTAATTATATTTTTTTATCACAAATAACTTCACAATTTTCATATCTTTTTGAACCATTCAGAATTCTCTGTATGAACTGGAACTATGATTTCAGGTTCAACTTTTTTTAATTAATTTATCAAAATCTTTTTTTCATCTGCATGTCCACTTGTGTGTAAGGATATAACTTTTTACCCCTTTTTTTCTTCCATGAACTCTAAAAAAACTCTTTTGTATCTTCTTGTTTTTTTGTAGCCTTCCCACATTGAATAGAACAGTATACAGCCTTCAAAAAGAAAATTCATTTGGATAACTTTTCTAAATACTTTTTCATTGAAGCTCTAATACACATTAAAAAAATTACTCTTAGCTATTTTTGCTTTTTCCAAATTTTTATTTTTTTGGATAATTTTTTTAAAATTTCATATTTATCTTGATTCGTTAAAAATATTCTAACATTAGAAAATGTTCTAGGATTAGGAATATTTCCACCTATAGTATCTGTAATCTACTCCTACATAAGTATCTATTAGAAATAGTCTTTTTAGTTGCATTTGCAATCTTATATAAAGTAACTATTCTATCTATATTTGTTCCTGCCATTAATACAAACACAGGTCTATCATTTCCTTCTAAAAAGTTCTATTCCTCTCTTTTCAAGTTCTTTTCTCAGTCAAATTTATCTTTCCTATTTTTGTCATTTGAAAGATTAGTTCCTTCTGTTATAAGAGCATCTACTTTAGGTAACTTATTCAATAATGACTGAAAGAATTTTTCTTCCATTAGAACGAAAATCTCCTGTGTATAATATCTTTTTTTCCCCTCACACTCCAATAGAAAACATATGAGAATCAAAGGCTGAATGGTCACAAAGATAGGGTGTAATTTTTTTATATCTCCTATAGAAACTTGCTCCTCTGATTTAAAAAAACTCTAGGTTCTTTTTAAATATTCTTTTTTTATATATTCTCTTGTAACCTTATGTATTTCATAGCTTTTTTTCTCCCATATATATTGGTATCTCAGGAAGAATTCTTGTTGACTAAGCCCTACATGGTCACTGTGATAGTGACTAATTAAAACTCCATCATACTTAGCTTCTCCCTTAAATAGTCCTTCAATTTCAGGAACTACTATTTCTTTATCATCTAAATTACTACCAACATCTAAAATAATTTTTTTGTATTCTTAGATGAAACCTCTATTATAGAACCACCTATTTGATTTTTGTCCACGAATTATATTTATCTCCATGAGTACACCTTTTTATTGTCCTTCCCATTTAGGTTTTCTATTTTTCTAAAGGTGAACCTAAAAAAACATATTCACAGTATCAGTTGCTCCTTGTACCTTCCACATACTTAAATCTTGATTAAATTTTTTTGCATCACAGAACATACGAGCCATATCCTTAACATTAGATACGTTCCAACGATTAAGACTTTGATTAAATGATACTGCTTTCAAAAAAACATCTCTTCCATATACTTTACTTTTTGAAACATTCCATGAGTTAAGAGCTTGATTAAATTTCTTAGTATATCTAAACATACAAGTCATATCTTCAACACTAGATACATTCCAATTATTCAATGGTTGATTAAATTCTTTTTGCACTATTAAACATATATGACATATCCTTTACCTTAGATACATTCCATGAATTAATATTTTTGATTGAATTTGTAAGCAGCCTCAAACATTTCTTCCATATCCATTACTTCACCAACATTCCATTTATTTAATGGTTGGTTGAATGATATTGCTCCTCTAAACATATTTTTTTCATTGTTTTTTTACTTTTTGATACATCCCAATTATTTAGTGATTGATTAAAGCTGTCTGCATCTTCAAACATACTTGACATATTCTCCACTTTTTGATGTATTCCAAGCTGATATGTCTTCATTAAAATCTTTCATTTTATAGAATAGACCTTCCATATCAGTTACATTTGAAGTATTCCATTTTCCTATACCTGAAAAAGTTTGTTCTTTTTTTGTAGTTATATACTCATAGGTTGTCCCACAGGCATCTATTTTATTTTTTTCTCTTATAAATAGGACATATCTGTAATAGCTGATGTATCTATATCACCAAGATAAACACTTTCATTTTCAATTAACTCTTTAAGTTCAGCTTTTGTTTTTTTGGATGATATTTAAAAATTTTTTTGAACTAGCTGATATTGATAATATTAACATAAATAGTAACAACAATAACTTTTTTTCATCTTAGTACTCCCTATTCTTTTTTTAATATTCTTATATATCATTATATACTAACTAAAAATTTTTATAACAAATTATTTAAGTATTTTTTTATTTTTAGATATGAACGAAAAATTATAAACTTTGTCATCTATTTGACTCAAGTCAAAAAAATCATTACTAAAAAAATAGTTCTGTAACATATGTTACAGATACTATAAAAAAAGATTATATAATATAAGAAAAAAATAATTTGGAGGTTTATATATGAAAAAAATCATTAATAGCTTTATTTATATTAACTTCAGTTTTAGCTTTTTCAGAAGGAAATATAAAAAAAGTTCCTTATGAAAGTATGACAAGAAATGATAATGGTATAGCTTATTTCGGAAATGAAAAGACTCCCTTTTACTGGAATAGTTGAAAAGAAATCAAAAGATGGTAAACTTGAAGCTGTTATAAGTCTAAAAGATGGTAAATTAGAAGGAAAAAAACTTTTTACATATTATCCTAATGGAAAGGTTAAAAAGAGAAGAAACTTTTCAAAAATGCTTTTAGTCAATGGAGCTGTAAAAAGTTATTCTGAAAATGGAATTTTTTAGAATATGAGGCAAACTACAAAAAAATGATAAAAAAAGATGGTTTAGAAAAAAACTTACTATCCTAATGGTAAAGTTGAAAAAGAAATTTCTTATAAAAAAATGGTAAAATAGATGGTTTATCAAGATATTTCTCTGATAAAGGCATTTTTACTAGCTGAGGCATATTTTTACAGAAGGACAACCTAATGGAATTTCAAAAAGAATATTATCCTAGTGGAAAATTATTTTTCTGAAGTTAATTTTAAAGATGACAAAGAAGTTGGAATAATGAAAGCTTACTATGAAAGTGGTAAATTACAAGGAGAAGTTCCTTATAAAGATGGGCTTATAGATGGTACAGTTAAATTTTTATCATGAAAAATGGTAAACTAAATGAAGAAACTGTTTTTTTAAAAATGGTAAGAAAAAAATGGAACTTTAAAAACTTTATGATGAAAAATGGTAAATTGGAAAGACAAGCTAATTTTTGTAGATGATAAACAAGTAAACTAATATTAATCAAGGACTGTGAAAATTGCAGTCCTTTTTTTATTTTTAATGTATAATGGATAAGAGGTGAAATTATGAAAACATATCTTATAGATTTAGACGGAACTATGTATAGCGGGAATACAAATATTGATGGAGCTAGAGAATTCATAGCCTATTTACAAGAAAAAGGCTTGGCCTATATTTTTTTAACAAATAATGCAACAAGAACTAAAACTCAAGCTAAGGAACATATGTTAAATTTGGGTTTTAAAAAAATATAAAAGAAGAGGATTTTTTTACATCAGCAATAGCTACTGCTAAATATATTTCCAAAAATTATTCAGAAAGAAAATGCTTTATGCTAGGTGAAAGTGGTTTAGAGGAAGCTTTAAAAGAAGAAAACTTTATTTTCGTTGAGGATAAGGCTGATTTTGTTGTTGTAGGCTTGGATAGAAAGGCAAATTACACTAAATATAGCGAAGCCTTACATCATATTCTAGCTGGTGCTAAATTCATTGCAACTAACTCTGATAGATTACTTGCAAACAATGGAACTTTTTGATTTAGGTAATGGGGCAACAGTAAATATGCTTGAATATGCTTCAGGAGTTGAGGCTATTAAAGTTGGGAAACCTTATCAAACAATATTAAATATTCTTTTTAGAAGATAAGAACTTAAAAAAAGAAGATATAATCCTATTAGGTGATAATTTAGAAACTGATATTAAACTTGGTTATGAAGGGAACATTGAAACTATAATGGTTTGCTCTGGTGTACATGATGAGAATGACATTGAAAGATTAAAAGTCTATCCAACTAAGGTTGTTAAAAAAATTTGAAAAGAATTGATAAGAGATTAAAATAAGGGCTGTTGCAACAGCCCCATTTTTTTATAAATTAGAATGTATATTTAAATCCAACTGTTCCACGATATCCTTTATGCTTAGGATTTGATGTGAATGATCTTTCATATCTTATGTCTGAGTATACATAAGCACTATTTGTTATTGGAAGTTGTACTCCTAGACCAATTTCTCCCCAAGTTGCAGAATATTTTTTTCTTTTACTACATCAGAACCTATGTTCGCTTCTGTTGTATTACTGAAATCATGCCATACATTAGCTATAGAATAGAAAGATTTCTTATATGTAGTTCTGAAACCTAATCTAGCACGAAGAGCAGAGTCATTTCCATAATGAACTTCACGTACTCCATCATTAAAATCTTTTTAAATTTAAATATTGATAGATTAATTGAGCTTGTGGTTCAATTGTCCAATTACTTCCTAAACCATAATTTTTTTCCACCTTCAACTGAGAATGCTAAAAGCATTTCCTCTTTGTTTAGCAGACACTCCATCTCTTGAATTATATTTATTATTGATAAAAGATAATTGTCCTACTAAATCTAAATAGAAACCATTATTATAGTATTTTTGTTGTTGTAAGACCTAAACTAAAAATCTTTAGTCTTAACTTTACCTGTATATTTATCTGAAACTATGATACCATTTTTCAGCTCTATATCTATCATAAAAAGTCTGTATTAGCAGCTGTATTGGTAAAGTATAATCCTGTATATCTGTTTCCATCTTCAGAATTTTTTTATGTTAAAATCATATCCTACTTGTACTCCATATATATCTGTTTCATAGTTAAATCTTTCTTTACCTTCATCTTTTGAGTGTTGACCAATTATACGAGCCCAAGCTTGTCCTTTTTCTATTATTTACATCTAGGGCATTTTTCTCCTCTACGTTCATGTAAAGTTGATAAACTAGTAAAACCTGAATCCATATTTACCTTAGCTGTATTTATATATCCAGCCACTGATGAATTAAGTATTGTTCTAGCCTTTCCTAATCTATAATTTTTACTTGTACCATCATCATAAGGGTTAGTTCCATCTAGGGCGTTCAATGTCCAGAAGAATACTCTTTGACCATTACTGTTTAGTTTACTTGTAAGTTGAACTTCTCCAGCTCCTGTTGTTTGAGCTGTTCCTACGAAAGTTCCAGCAACTGCTTTGTCAGCAACTACAACAGGTACAGTATTTACTGCTTGAGCTACCTTTTTGAATATTTCCTTCTATTATATTTACTCTTCCATCGAGAGCTACAGGAACAATTTCTGTAACTCCTGTTGCATTTCCCTAATTTAGAAGAACCTCCTTGTAAAATTTTCAATATGTCTGATTTTGAGTTTGTACCATTAGCATCACCTGGAGCATTCCACAATGTATTCATTTTAATTTTTGCTCCATTTTTACCTTCATAATTACCATAGATTTCAACTTCATCATTATATGAAGTATTAGCCATAGTTATTACTCCATTGTCATTAACAAGTTTTTCCATCATCAGTTTTAGAACCAAAAAAACTTTAACTTCATAATAATTAATTCCACTAGTATGTGGATGACTTTCATCTGACAGATTAAGAGTTCCTCCATTTTTTTAAAGTTAAATTAGAAGAATAAGTACTTCCACTGTTTTGCAGGTACTGACCAAACAGCATTATTTGTAATATTAGTTGTTATTTCACCACTAGAACCTCTTGTGATTGTTCCACTTGCCTTTGCTCCATCACTTATATTTAAAGTTACATCAGCCTTTCCTTTAACTGAAAGTAAATTATTTTTTTCTCTGCTGCTTTTTGCTATGCTTCCAGGACCTGATAAATTGAAAGTTGCATTTTTTTAACACCATCTTCAACAACAATTAAAAGGAGCAGAATAAGGAGCAGTAGCTGAAGTTGTAATTTTAGCATTCTTTAAACTTATAGTTAAATCTCTTCCTGGTTTAGTATCTTCACCTTCATTAATAAACTCTTGAGAAACTCCTGCAAATCTAATAGCAGTTCCTCCTGATTTTTATTTCAGTTGAACTGTTTTCAAAATCTGCTTTTAAATAAGCTTCCATGACCATGTAAATTTAATGTTGCAACATCAGGTGCTTCTGTAGTATCTAAAACCATCTTTCCTTTAGATTCTAAAGTTGCTCCTTGTCCTGTTGTTGCAGCTTCATAATCTGGATAACCTAAAACAATAGCCCCTCCATAATAGTCATTATCTGCTTTTTGACTTTATTTTGATATTTGAATTATTTAAAGTCATTTTTTTGCTGCACTATCACCTGCAACAATGATTCCTACTGAAGTATGATATGAGGCCTTATTTGTCTTATCATCTATTTCTATATTCAAATTTCCTGTTGATGTAAAGCTTGATGTTTGATTTTTTTCTCCATACTGCCAAAAGTCCAACCAGTGTATTTTGCTCACCACCAGCTGGTATCACAACTTGGTTATTTTTCTATTTTTTTATATTTATATCTTTGACATTCATTACAGTATTACTAGGATTTCCTACTAAATTCTCATCATTTGTTCCAAAAATCAAGTCCTATTACATCATTCCCTTCAGTTGTAGAATTTGTAATTAAATTTATATCTATATTTTTCTCCAAAGTACTTAGCACCATCATACATTACCATTCCTCTAGGAGCATTATTACCATCAGCTGCTCCTGCTTCAACTTTTTATTTTTAACATTTTTTTAGCATTTATGGTAGGTGCTCCATTATTTTTTTCCAAAAAGCTCCTAAACCAACTGCATTTCCATATACACCTGGTGAATATGAGATTGGTATATTGCTCGTTAAATTAATATTTAAATCAGAAGCGATATCTAATGTAGAATTTCCTCCTACTCTTATATAGTTTCCACCATTAGTCAAATTTTCTGTAAAATTAAAAACTGGAAGACTTACATTGACATTATTATAGTCATATCTAATACCAGGATATTCCTCAGGTGCTCCTACTGACCCAGCATTTATATTGCCACATACTAGCAGAAAGGCAAATAGCCCAAAAAAACTTTTTTTGATTTTTTCATAAAATACCTCCGTAAAAAAATATTGTAAAAAAATTTTTGTTACTAATAATTGATTATTTTTTTAAAATCTAGAAAATAGTACCACTGGACAATGGTCTGATCCTTCTGTTTGAGCATGAATTTCTGCATCTACTAGATATTTTTTTCAAGAGCCTTAGACACAACAAAATAATCTATTCTCCACCCTGTATTATTTTTTTCTTGCATTTGCTCTATATGACCACCAAGAGTAAGCATGCTCTAAGTCTGGATAAAAATATCTAAAAGTATCGATGAAAACCACTTTCTAAAAAGTTCAGTAAACTTACCTCTTTCTTCATCAGTAAACCCTGCATTTCTTCTATTAGTCTTTGGATTTTTTTAAGTCTATTTCTTTATGAGCAACATTTAAGTCTCCACAAACAACCACAGGTTTCTTCTTTTTCTAAATTTTTTTAGGTACTTTTCTGAATTCATCTTCCCATACCATTCTGTAATCAAGTCTTAAAAGTTCATCTTTAGAGTTAGGAGTGTAAACTGTTATCATATAGAATTTTTTTCAAATTCAAGAGTAATAACTCTTCCTTCTTTGTCATGTTCTTCTATACCTAGACCATAACTAACTGATAAAGGTTCTTCCTTAGTAAAAATTGCAGTTCCTGAATAACCTTTTTTTCAGCATAGTTCCAATATTGATGATAACCTTTTAATTCTAAATCCAATTGTCCTGCACTTAATTTTTGTTTCTTGTAAACAGAATATATCAGCATTTTGTTCATTAAAATAATCTAAAAAAACCTTTCTTTATAGCTGCTCTAATTCCATTTACATTCCAAGATATTAATTTCATATTTATTTTTTTCCTTTCTTCTGTTAAATATACAACTGCTAAAACATAGCCTAACTTTCCTAGTCCTGTTATTTGTCCAACACAGGCAGGTGAAGTCATACAAACTTTTCTAAATTCTTCTCTAGCATGAATATTTGAGATATGCACTTCCACAGTGGGAATACTAACTGCCTTTTATTGCATCATGTATAGCAACTGATGTGTAGTATAGCCCCTGCATTCAAAAACAATACCATCATATTTTTTTCTGTATAAGCCTTATGTATAAAATTAACTATTTCACCTTCATGATTAGTTTGTAAAAATGTAAAAGTCAATATCTTTCTCCTTATAGTTTGGATAAGTTTCAATATACTTACATAAATCTTCATAAGTGAAAGTGCCATAGATATTTTTTTCTCTTATACCTAACATATTTAAGTTAGGTCCATTAATTACCATTATTTTTCATAAAAACTCTTTAACCCTCTTTATTATTTTTTTAATTATTTTTTTCTCTAAGTTGATTTGATAAGACAATATCATACAGAATTTCATCTGTCTTTAAGGCTTGTTCTATCAACATTTCCATTCCATTTATAGTTTTTTTAAACCATTTTTCTCTTGCTATTTTTTTAAAAAAATTTTTGTCTCTAAAGGATTGTATATTAAGTCTATAGCTATTTTGAATTTTTTTAAAAATTTGTTCATCTACAATATTATCTTTAATATTAGGATACATTCCAACAGGAGTTGTATTTATTATTATATCGCCTTCTATATTTTCTGGAAATTCTATTTCACTCAATTTATCTTTTTCTAAAAATAGAAAGTTATATCTTCTGCTTCCATATCCTTTAAAAACTTTATACACACTGGCACTAGCTCCACCTCTACCGATAATTGCTATCTTTTTTTCTCACTTGGTTCTATTTGATTACTAATAAGTGTCTCTTTAAAACCGTAATAATCTGTGTTATCGCCATAAAATTTATTATCTTTTTATAGAGAAGATTTATAGCACCTATTGCTTTAGCTTCATCACTGATGAAATCTAGTTTATCTAAAAATACCTTCTTGTAAGGAACAGTTATATTTACTCCTTCAATAGAATTTTTCAAGCATATAGCTTTTTAAACTTATCTATTTCAGTTTCTTCAACTTCATATAGCTTGTATTCAGCCTCTACTCCAAATTTCTTTCAAAAAAAGACCTTGTGTAGAAGTGGTGATAGAGAATGTGAAAGCTTTTTTACCTAAAAGTCCAAATTTTCTCATTCACTTTGAACCTCCTTACTTATATCCATTAAATTATGTAAAAAAACTTTCTGTATATTTTTTTCATTATCAGGCATAGCTTCTGTTGCCTCTGATATTATTTGTTTTTTTCTCTTTCAGGATCAAAAATACTCATCTTATATTTTTTTCTTCAATATACCAATTTGCTTTTGAAACTTCTAATCTTTCTTTAAACAAAAACTAAAAAGCTTTTCATCAATTTCATCAATTTTTTTCCTCATTAGCTCTAGCTCTGTCATTATTCACCTCCACCATTATTTCTTCCAAACGGTTAAGTAAAGCTTTTTTTCAGATACTTGAAGTATTACTTTTTCCTTTTTCACTATAAGTTATTATTACTCCCTTTTTTTAAGTCATAGGTATTTAGTTTTCTTCCCATTTCATCATAATAAGTCCAAATGTCAACCATTTCTCCATTCACAACCTTACCTGAACTTATTATAACTCCTTTTTTTCATCATAAGTTTTTGACAATTGCTTCTTCATCTTGAGATAAAGTATTAAATATTGCTTCAGACTTTAATTTACCATTTTCATGGTAATATTGCCATATACCAGACTTTTTTATTATTCACATAATATTCTTTTTGATTTTAACTTTCCATTCTTATGGTAAGTTTTTACAGAACCATTTAAAACTTGTGTTTTTTTGCTACATTAAGTTTTGAAGTATCGAATATATTTTTATTTTTTTACTATTAGCTGCAAGAAGATTAAATGCTAAAAAGTAAAATTAATAAAAAAAGATATTTTTTTATTTTCATATAAATTCCTCTCATCTAATTATTTTTAATTTTTTTATTATATTTTTATCATTTTTTTATAATTGTAACTAAAAAAATATGTTATAATATAAATTATCAATTTTTTAGAGGTAAAAATGAAAAGGAAATTAGATTTTAACAATAGAGCTACTGATCAAGTAGCTATCCACAATAAGATTAATGAAATAAACAAAGAAAAAGAAAAAGAAAGAAAAGAAAAAAATAAAAAGAAGAAATAATATTATTGCTTTTTTTGTGATTTTTAGTATTGATAGGAACTTTGAATTTTTATAAGTTCAATATCTAGATTTGACAATGCTAAAGTTTTGGAGAAAGGTATTAAACAATTAACTATTTTATTTGCCTCTTTTTATAATTTTTCTTTTATTATGAGAACAAAAAAATTGCTGATTTTTTGATAAAAAATATAAGAGGAAAAGGTTTTCGAACTCTTTTTCCTCATTATTAGTCTTTTTATCTTTGGTTTTATTGCCTATTGGCCCAGTAGTATATTTCCAACAATAAATGGTGGTAAAGGCTGGATTAGATTAGGAGGATTGAGTATACAAGTTCCAGAACTTTTTTAAAGTTCCTTTTTGTTATTGCTATATCTACTATATTTGCAAGAGGTAAGGATACTAAAGAGAAGATTCCATATATTGTAAATTTTTGTTCGGTCTTCTTATATACTTCTATTTTTTTGCTTTTAGTTATTTCTTTTGCATTGCACGATATGGGAACAGCTATACACTACATTATGATAGCAGCTTTTATGATATTTTTTTATCAGATATTTCAAATAAATTTCTTACTTTTTATTATTTCATTTCTTATTCTTTTGGGTAGTTCAGTGTTCTATTATACACTAAAATTCTCAAGTGGTTATAAACAACATAGACTTAAAGTATATTTAGAAGGAATACTACACAATAACTATGACATAAGTGATGCTTATCAAATCTATCAATCACTTATTGCTTTTGGAACAGGTGGAATATTCGGAAAAGGTATAGGAAATGGAGTTCAAAAGTATAACTACATTCCAGAAGTTGAAACAGATTTTTGCCATAGCAAACTTAGCTGAAGAAACAGGTTTTATTGGAATGATTGCAGTTTTATTTTCATTCTTTAGTTTATTTGTTTTGATAATGAGTGTTGCTGCTAAGTCAAAAACTTTCTTCCACAAGTACTTAGTTTCAGGGATTGCTGGCTATATTATAACTCAGGTTATTATAAATATAGGAGTCGCTATAGGTTTACTTCCAGTCTTTGGTATACCCTTACCATTTATAAGTGCTGGAGGTTCTTCAATACTTGCACTATCTCTTTCTATGGGATATATTATATATATTAATAATTATCACACTGCCGATTAAACTTTACAAACAAAGGTGCTAGTGTTATAATTTTTCAACAGAGGTGTAAAAAAATGGAAATGAAAGATATAATAGCAAAGGTCAATTACTATGCTAAATTAAGTAAGGAAAGAAAACTTACTGAAGAAGAAATAAAAGATAGAGAAATATATAGAAGAATGTATTTAGATCAGTTTAAAGCACAGGTTAAAAAAACATTTAGATAGTATAGAAATCGTTGATGAAAAAGATTTTTAAAAACTAGGGGATTTATTATGATGATTACTGTAAAAGATATTTTTTTAGACACGGTGAAGATTACCTAAACAAAGAAATAGAGCTTTTTTTGGTTGGGTAAGAAAAATTAGAGACCAAAAAGAAATTTGGTTTTATTGAATTAAATGATGGTTCTTTTTTTAAAAGGGGTTCAAATAGTTTTTTTGAAGAAGGACTTGAAAATTTTGATGAAATTTCAAGACTTTCAATAGCTTCTACTATTAAAGTAAAAAGGAACTCTTGTTAAATCAGAAGGTAGTGGACAAGATTTAGAAGTTAAAAGCTAAGGAAATTGAAATATTCCAAAAAGCAGACTTAGAATATCCACTTCAAAATAAAAGACATACTTTTGAATATTTAAGAACTAAGGCACATTTAAGAGCAAGAACAAATACTTTCTCAGCAGTGTTCAGAGTTAGATCTGTACTTGCTTATGCATTACATAAATTTTTTCCAAGAAAATAACTTTGTTTATGTACATGCTCCAATCATAACAGGTTCTGATGCTGAAGGTGCTGGAGAAATGTTTAGAATTACAACTCTTGACTTAAACAAAGTACCTAAGAAGGAAAATGGTGAAGTTGATTTCTCTAAAGACTTCTTTGGTAAATCTACTAATCTAACAGTTAGCGGTCAATTAAACCTTGAAACTTTCTGTGCTGCTTTTTAGAAATGTCTATACTTTTTGGTCCAACATTCAGAGCTGAATATTCAAATACAGCAAGACATGCTTCTGAATTCTGGATGGTAGAGCCTGAAATTGCTTTTTGGTGATATATTTGCATTAATGGAACTTGCAGAAGCAATGGTTAAATATATCATTAAATATGTTATGGATAACTGTCCTGAAGAAATGGAATTCTTTAACTCATTTATTGAAAAAGGACTATTTGATAAATTAAATAATGTACTTAACAATGATTTTGGTAGAGTTACTTATACAGAAGCAATAGAAATTTTAGAAAAAAATCTGGAAAGAAATTTGAATTTCCTGTTAAATGGGGAATAGATTTACAAAGTGAACATGAAAGATATTTAGCAGAAGAATACTTCAAAAAAACCAGTATTTGTAACTGATTATCCTAAAAGATATTAAGGCTTTCTATATGAAACTTAATGAAGATAACAAAACTGTTAGAGCTATGGACTTGCTTGCACCAGGAATTGGAGAAATTATTGGTGGTTCTCAAAGAGAAGATAGTTATGAGCTTCTTTCAAAGAGAATGAAGGAACTTGGACTTAATGAAGAAGATTATGAATTTTATTTAGATTTAAGAAGATTTGGAAGTTTCCCTCACTCTGGATATGGATTAGGTTTCGAAAGAATGATGATGTATCTAACTGGTATGCAAAATATCAGAGACGTAATACCATTCCCAAGAACTCCAAATAATGCAGAATTTTAATAAGGATAAAAATGAAAAAGAAAATAAAAAGAAGTTATTGTTGTTGAAGGAAAAGATGATATTTCAGCAGTTAAGAATGCTGTTGATGCAGAAGTTTTTTTCAAGTTAATGGTCATGCCGTTAGAAAAAAAATAAAAAGTATAGAAATATTAAAAAGCTTGCCTATGAAAATAAGGGGCTTATAATTTTAACAGACCCTGATTATGCAGGTGAAGAGATAAGAAAATACTTATGCAAACATTTTCCCAATGCAAAAAAATGCCTATATTTCTCGTATAAGTGGTACAAAAGATGGAGATGTTGGAGTTGAAAATGCTTCTCCAGAGGATATTATCACGGCACTTGAAAAAGCAAGATTTTTGTTTAGATAATTCAGAGAATATTTTTAATTTAGATTTAATGATAGATTATAACTTGATTGGAAAAAGATAATTCAGCTGATTTAAGAGCTTTACTTGGTGCTGAACTAGGTATTGGCTATTCAAATGGAAAACAATTCATGGCTAAACTAAATAGATATGGAATAAGTCTTGAAGAGTTTAAGAAAGCTTACAATAAAATTATTAAATAATCTTTTTTTAGTAACATATGTTACTGAAAAATTTTTTTACAAAAAAATATATTATCATACAAAAGCAATATAAATTTAAATAATTCGGAGGTTTAAATATGAAAAAAAATATTATTAGCTTTATTTGTTATGTGTTCTGCTCTTTCTTTCTCAGCGAAAGTTATTAAGGCAACTGACATTGATGTTAAAGGAAATGTTGTATATGAGGCTGGACAAAATGCTCCTTATACAGGTTTTATTGAAACTTATAATGAAAAAAATGTTTTAGAAGCTAGAACTGAATTTAAAAATGGTATACAAGATGGTAGTTCAAAAATATATTTTTCCAAATGGAAAAATTATCTAGTGAAGCTACTTTCCAAAATGGAAAAACAAGTTGGTCCTCAAAAGGATTACTATGAAAATGGGAAACTAAAAATAGAAACTACTTATAAAAAAATGGGCAACAAACTGGACCGGCTAAGGCTTATGATGAAAATGGAAAATTAGTTACTGAATTCAATTTAGTAAATGGTAAGGCTGAAGGATTAGTAAAAACTTACTATCCTAGTGGTAAACTTCGTACAGAAGAAAACTATAAAAAAATGATGAGAGAAATGGTCTTGCTAAAAGCCTACGATGAGAATGGTAACTTAGTTCAACAAGCAACTTTCCAAAATGGTAAACAAGTAAAATAAATTATTATGAATAAGCATCACTTAGTTAGCTAGGTGATGTTTTTTTATTAGTAACATATGTTATTGAATTTTTATAAATTATATGATATAATATAGCTACATTATAAATTAAATAATTTGGAGGTAAAATTTATGAAAAAATATTATTAGCTTTATTTGTTATGTGTTCTGCACTTTCATTCTCAGCAAAGGTAATTAAATCAAGCAATATAGAAGTTAAAAGGAAATGTTGTATATGAAGCTGGACAAAATGCTCCTTATACAGGAGTTTTAGAAAACTATGATGAAAAAAAGGTGTGCTAGATGCTAGAGCTGAATTTAAAAAAATGGTGTTATGGATGGATATTCAAAATTATATTATCCAAGTGGTAAAATTATCTAGTGAAGCTACTTTTTAAAAATGGAGTACAAGTTGGAATTCAAAAAGATTACTATGAAGATGGCAAAATAAAAATGGAACTTAACTATAAAAAAATGGTAAACCAGAAGGACTTGGAAGAAGCTATTATCCAAATGGTAAAAGTATTTATAGAAGAAAAACTATAAAAATGGAGAAAGAGATGGAGTTGCTAAAACTTATGATGAAAATGGTAAATTAATGCAACAAGCTACTTTCAAAAATGGACAACAAGTTAAATAAGTTATTTTTAAAATAAAAAGTCAGGATTTCAATGTTTCCTGACTTTTTATTTTTTTAATATTTATTTTTTTAGTTCTATGATTAATGTATAATTCATCTTGAACAGGTGGATTTTTCTTTAACTACTTTTTGCATCAGGAAGATCATCAGCCTTATCTCTTCTGTTTATTTTTTTGTTTTTTTGATAGTCTTTATCTAAATTCTTAGCATCAACTTTTCTTTGTTTTGTATAAGCATCTTCTTGATATCTTTCAGACTTAACATTCTCATCACTTCTATAATTATTATCTAAGAAAATAGATAGAGTTTCTTTTTGCTCCATTAGTTCTTATAACTAATTTTAACTCAACTGGATATTTTAGAGGTTTAATTCTAACTCCACTTTGAGCATATAAAACAGGATCTACATAGTAGAAATCCTCTGCTCTATGAATAACAAAAGTTCTTCTTTGTAATTCAGTTAAAACTGTATTTTCATCATTTAGAGCTGGGTACACAATGGCATCATGTCTTATTATTCTTGAACCACCTAAAGTTGATTCCTTCAAATAATAGCTATATCTAAATTACTCATGTTTTGTATATCTACAAAAATTCCACTTAAATCAGAACGACTTAATTCAATCTTCATTTCCTTTATATTCTCTTGCATATATCTTTTTGACCTTTTTACATCTACATTTGATGCAAAAACATCCAGTAAAAAAATATAGCTAAAAAGCATAAAAAGCAAGAATTCTAATCCCTTTTTTTCATTATTTTTTTCTCCTCATTTTTTTAAAAATATAATTATTTAATAACTATTCCAATATATAGCATAACAACATTATAAAAATAAATATTTTTTTATAGTATTCAATAGATAATTATAAAAAAATGTTTGAAAGGTAAATACCCTAAGATATTTACCCTTTCAAACTTTAAATTATTAAACTTAAAATTATCTCCAGTTGAATCTATATGATGCTCCAATAGAGTACATAGTTTCTGTACGGCTTCCTGGAGTCATAGCAACTTTTGCGTTTATTCTTGTGTTTTCAGTAGGAGCTGCTTGAACCCCAACTGCAACTGCATGAGTACCTCTATATCCTCCAACTGCTGCTGCAACTGTTGCTTGGTTGATTCCAATATCCATAAATTCTAGTCCTGCCATTGCTGCTGCTCCTGCAAGTCCTTTATTTACTCTATCTCCTAATTTATCAACCTTATTGTTAACTTGAGCAACTGCATCTCCTGCTGCATTAACAACATTGCTTACTGTTTTATTCAATTGATCTACGTTAACAGCATCTGTTCCATCTTTACCAGCTGCAACATTTTTAATAACATTTCCACCGTTATCTAAACCTTTATCACTTAGGCTTACTGTATCTCCACTAGGTGATGTTATAGTTACTCCATTTCCATTTACCACTGTTGAATTTCCTGAAGCATTTTTTTAACTGTTACAGATTCAAGTCCATCTAAATCTTTAGCAAGTCTTACTTTTAAGTTGTTAGAACCATCTGATACAACTCCTATATTGTCTTTAGTACTTAGTTTATTTGTATCTGTGATTCCACCTACTACATTAACTTGTTGATTTAATTTTTTTGTTGATAACTGCTCCAGTATCTCCACCATATTTCATACCATCATCTAATGTTGCTACTTGATGAGGAGTTCCAGATTTATCAGTGTATTGGATTCTATCCATAGTTGAGCCTGAGTGTTCCTGCTGCTCCTGGATTACCTTGAACTGTAGAAATTGTTGCTGATGATCCATCTTTTCCATTTAATCCAATAGAACCATCTTTTTCCATTGATAGATACTCCATCTTTTTCCATTAGCATCTTTTTACAGTTATTACTCCATCTTTACCTGGCATTCCTACTGCTACTGTATTAGTATTTACTGTATTAGCTGTTATTGTTTCAGATTTTACATTCTTATCCATCTTAACAACTAATTTTTCCACCATTTTTCAACTACTTTAATGTTTTTCTCCACTATATTCACTATCAGCCTTATTTCCTTCTCCAACAATTTCAAGAGTATCTCCTAATTGTTTTGTTTACTGTCGCTCCAGTATTTCCTTTGAAGTTTAGACCTTTATTTATAGTGTTGTTAACATTAGTAACCTTGTTATCAACATCTTTCAATTGAGAAACATTTACTGCATCTGTTGGATTTACACCTGCTGCAACATTTTTTTAATAACTTTGTCTCCTGCACTAATACCATTTTTTTGTTACAGATATATCTTTAGCTCCTGGAGTTGATGAACTTATTGTTATTCCATCTGAGTTAACAACAGTTTTTATCCCCAGCTGCATTTGTATATTCAGTACTTCCTGCAGTTATCTTAGTTTTTGTCTCCTGCTGCATTAGTAAATTCTGCTGAATTTAATCCTGTTAGATCCTTAGCTAAACTATATTCATAAGTTTGTTTTTCCTGTTGTAGGATCTATAGTTTTGTTTTACTTTTTAAGTTATCTCCAGCTTTAAATTCTACTTCTTGACCATTCTTTACTACAGTTGGAGTTGCTGTTCCAGTTACATTTCCACCTGCAGTAGCCTTCCATCCTGTATTATTTATAGCATTTACAACATCTGTTGCTGTTGCAAGTCCTGGAGTTGACCCTGGAGTTACTTGAGCTTTTCCATCTGTTGTTGGTGCTATTGCTTGTGTTACAGTATCATATTTTTACTTTACCTTGTGTATCAACAGTTGCTTTAGTAAAGTTACCATCTTGGAAGTTTAGTCCATCTGATAATTTTACAGTTTGAGCATTTGCTCCATTAGCTGCATATTTTAGAGTAATGTTGTTTCCTATAGTTGCAGTATTAACTTTTACTGTTACCTTATCATTGTTAGCCTCAGTAATAATACCATTATCTCCAACTATGTGAATTTAATTCCACCATTCTTATTCAATTGTTGTGTATTTGTAGATGTTGCTCCATCTCCACCTAAAGCTTATAGTATTAGAAGCTAGTTTATATAATTGAGAACCATTTATTGCATCTTTTTGATGTTGGTGTAATATCTCCATCTGCTACATTAGTAATCTTCTTATCACCAGCACTGATTCCATCTTTTTGTGATAGAAATATTTTTTTAGCTCCTGGTGTTGCTGGAGTTACTGTCAAACCATCTCCATTTACTACAGTTTTATTTCCACTTGTTGGATTAATAAATTCTGCTGATTCTAAAAGCTTTTTAATTGTTTATTTAAACTATAAGTATAGTTATGATTTCCAGCTGCATCTACTACTTGATTAACTATCATGTTATTTCCAGCTATGTATGAAACTGTTGAACCATTCTTAACTAATTGTGCACTTGGTGTTGTTCCTGTTGCAATTTCACCTGTTCCTACTGTTGCTATATTAGCTTTCCATCCTAGATTATTTACAACATTTGCTATATCTTTTTGCCGTTGTTAATCCATCTGTTGTTGGTACTGTTGCTTTTTCCATCTGTAACTGTGATTCCTTGTGTTACAGTGTCATACTTAACCTCATCGTTTGCTCCTACACTTGCTGTTGTAAATTTACCATTTTTTTGAAATCTAGTCCATCAGATAATTTTTACATCTTTTTGCTGTTGCAGCATCTGAATTAGATTTATACTTCAATTTAATGTTTGCACCTATTGTTGAAGTATCTACTCCTACAGTTACTTTATCTCCAGTTGCTTTTTGTTACAATTCCATTTTCTCCAACTATATTAAACTTGATGCCTCCTGTTTTTATCTAGTTGTTGTGTTGCTGTAACTGAAGCATTATCTCCACCTAATTGGATAGTATTTGTTCCTAATTTAGTTAATTGAGATACATTTACTGCATCTGTTGGATTTACTCCTGGTGCTACATTTTTGATAACTTTATTTCCAGCACTGATTCCATCTTTATCTATTACAACATCATTTGTTCCTGCTGTTGCTCCTGGGATTGTTATCTTCTTAGTAGTTACTGAGTCTAGCCCTACTAAGTCTTTATTTAACTTGTAAGTATATTCTTGTTTTTCCAGCTGATAAATCTTGTTTTTACTGTTAGATTATCTCCAGCTTTGAATACTACTTCATCACCTGATTTTACCAATGTTGATGTTGGTGTTCCATCTACATTTCCACCTGCATTTGCCTTCCATCCTAGATTATTTAAAGCATTTGCTACATCTTTTGCCGTTGTTAATCCATCTGTTGTTGGTACTGTTGCTTTTCCATCTGTAACTGTGATTCCTTGTGTTACAGTGTCATATTTTTACTTTTCCAGCTGTATCTACACTTGCCTTAGTAAATTTTTCCATCTTGGAAGTTTAGTCCATCTGCTAATGTTACTTCTTTCTTAGGTGCAGCTCCATTGGCTGTGTAGCTTAATTTAGTATTTGCTCCTATTGTTGAAGTATCAACTTTTACAGTTACTGTTCCATTTTTAGCTTCTGTTGTTATTCCATTTGCCCTCAACTATATCAAACTTGATGCCTCCTGTTTTTATCTAGTTGTTGTGTTGCTGTAACTGTTGAATTATCTCCACCTAATTGGATAGTATTTGTTCCTAATTTAGTTAATTGAGATACATTTACTGCATCTGTTGGATTTACTCCTGGCGCTACATTTTTGATGACTTTATTTCCAGCACTGATTCCATCTTTAGTTACTGATATTGGTGCTGTTGCTGGAGTTGCTGGAACTACTGTTAAGCCATCTCCATTTATTACTGTCTTATCTCCTGCAGCTGTTTTTAAATTCAGCTGATGTCAAGTCTTTTAATTGTTTATTTAACTTGTAAGTGTACTCTTGTTTTTCCAGCTGATAAATCTTGTTTTTACTGTTATATTATCTCCAGCTTTGAATACTACTTCATCCCCTGATTTTTACCAATGTTGATGTTGGTGTTCCATCTACATTTCCACCTGCATTTGCTTTCCATCCTAGATTATTTACAACATTTGCTATATCTTTTTGCTGTTGTTAATCCATCTGTTGCTGGTACTGTTGCTTTTTCCATCTGTAACTGTGATTCCTTGTGTTACAGTGTCATATTTCACTTTTTCCTGCTGTGTCTACACTTGCCTTAGTAAATTTACCATCTTGGAAGTTTAATCCATCTGCTAATGTTACTTCTTTCTTAGGTGCAGCTCCATTGGCTGTGTAACTTATCTTAGAATTTGATCCTATTGTTGCGCTATCTACTTTTACAGTTACTGTTCCATTTTTAGCTTCTGTTGTTATTCCATTTGCCCCAACTATGTCAAACTTGATGCCTCCTGTTTTTATCTAGTTGTTGTGTTGCTGTAACTGTTGAATTATCTCCACCTAATTGGATAGTATTTGTACCTAACTTAGTTAATTGAGATACATTTACTGCATCTGTTGGATTTACTCCTGGCGCTACATTTTTGATGACTTTATTTCCAGCACTGATTCCATCTTTAGTTACTGATATTGGTGCTGTTGCTGGAGTTACTGGATTTATTGTTAAGCCATCTCCATTTATTACTGTCTTATCTCCTGCAACTGTTTTTAAATTCAGCTGATGTCAAGTCTTTTAATTGTTTATTTAACTTGTAAGTGTACTCTTGTTTTTCCAGCTGATAAATCTTGTTTTTACTGTTATGTTATCTCCAGCTTTGAATACTACTTCATCACCTGATTTTACTAATGTTGATGTTGATGTTCCATCTACATTTCCACCTGCATTTGCCTTCCATCCTAGATTATTTACAACATTTGCTATATCTTTTGCTGTTGTTAATCCATCTGTTGTTGGTACTGTTGCTTTTTCCATCTGTAACTGTGATTCCTTGTGTTACAGTGTCATATTTTACTTTTTCCAGCTGTGTCTACACTTGCCTTAGTAAATTTACCATCTTGGAAGTTTAGTCCATCTGCTAATGTCACTTCTTTCTTAGGTGCAACTCCATTTGCTGTGTATTTCAACTTAGAATTTGATCCTGTTGTTGCGCTATCTACTTTTTACAGTTACTGTTCCATTTTTAGCTTCTGTTGTTATTCCATTTGCCCCAACTATGTCAAACTTGATGCCTCCTGTTTTTATCTAGTTGTTGTGTTGCTGTAACTGTTGAATTATCTCCACCCTAATTGGATAGTATTTGTTCCTAATTTAGTTAATTGAGATACATTTACTGCATCTGTTGGATTTACTCCTGGCGCTACATTTTTTTGATAACCTTATTTCCAGCACTGATTCCATCTTTAGTTACTGATATTGGTGCTGTTGCTGGAGTTACTGGATTTATTATTAAGCCATCTCCATTTATTACTGTCTTATCTCCTGCAACTGTTTTAAATTCAGCTGATGTCAAGTCTTTTAATTGTTTTATTTAACTTGTAAGTGTACTCTTGTTTTCCAGTTGATAAATCTTGTTTTACTGTTATGTTATCTCCAGCTTTGAATACTACTTCATCACCTGATTTTTACTAATGTTGATGTTGGTGTTCCATCTACATTTCCACCTGCATTTGCTTTCCATCCTAGATTATTTACAACATTTGCTATATCTTTTTGCTGTTGTTAATCCATCTGTTGTTGGTACTGTTGCTTTTTCCATCTGTAACTGTGATTCCTTGTGTTACAGTGTCATATTTTTACTTTTTCCAGCTGTATCTACACTTGCCTTAGTAAATTTACCATCTTGGAAGTTTAATCCATCTGCTAATGTCACTTCTTTCTTAGGTGCAACTCCATTTGCTGTGTATTTCAACTTAGAATTTGATCCTATTGTTGCGCTATCTACTTTTACAGTTACTGTTCCATTTTTAGCTTCTGTTGTAATTCCATTTGCCCCAACTATGTCAAACTTGATTCCTCCTGTTTTATCTAGTTGTTGTGTTGCTGTAACTGTTGAATTATCTCCACCTAATTGGATAGTATTTGTTCCCAATTTAGTTAATTGAGATACATTTACTGCATCTGTTGGATTTACTCCTGGCGCTACATTTTTGATAACCTTATTTCCAGCACTGATTCCATCTTTATTTATTACAACATCATTTGTTCCTGGTGTTGCCCCTGGGATTGTAATAGTTTTAGTTGTTACTGAATCTAGTCCTGTTAAATCTTTATTTAACTTGTAAGTATATTCTTGTTTTCCAGCTGATAAATCTTGTTTTACTGTTATATTATCTCCAGCTTTGAATACTACTTCATCACCTGATTTTACTAATGTTGATGTTGATGTTCCATCTACATTTCCACCTGCATTTGCCTTCCATCCTAGATTATTTAAAGCATTTGCTACATCTTTTGCCGTTGTTAATCCATCTGTTGTTGGTACTGTTGCTTTTCCATCTGTAACTGTGATTCCTTGTGTTACAGTGTCATATTTTACTTTTCCAGCTGTGTCTACACTTGCCTTAGTAAATTTTCCATCTTGGAAGTTTAGTCCATCTGCTAATGTCACTTCTTTCTTAGGTGCAGCTCCATTTGCTGTGTATTTCAACTTAGAATTTGATCCTATTGTTGCGCTATCTACTTTTACAGTTACTGTTCCATTTTTAGCTTCTGTTGTTATTCCATTTGCCCCAACTATGTCAAACTTGATGCCTCCTGTTTTTATCTAGTTGTTGTGTTGCTGTAACTGTTGAATTATCTCCACCTAATTGGATAGTATTTGTTCCTAATTTAGTTAATTGAGATACATTTACTGCATCTGTTGGATTTACTCCTGGCGCTACATTTTTTTGATGACTTTTATTTCCAGCACTGATTCCATCTTTAGTTACTGATATTGGTGCTGTTGCTGGAGTTACTGGATTTATTGTTAAGCCATCTCCATTTTATTACTGTCTTATCTCCTGCAACTGTTTTAAATTCAGCTGATGTCAAGTCTTTTAATTGTTTATTTAACTTGTAAGTGTACTCTTGTTTTTCCAGCTGATAAATCTTGTTTTTACTGTTATATTATCTCCAGCTTTAAATACTACTTCATCCCCTGATTTTTACCAATGTTGATGTTGGTGTTCCATCTACATTTCCACCTGCATTTGCTTTCCATCCTAGATTATTTACAACATTTGCTATATCTTTTTGCTGTTGTTAATCCATCTGTTGTTGGTACTGTTGCTTTTTCCATCTGTAACTGTGATTCCTTGTGTTACAGTGTCATATTTTACTTTTCCTGCTGTGTCTACACTTGCCTTAGTAAATTTACCATCTTGGAAGTTTAATCCATCTGCTAATGTTACTTCTTTCTTAGGTGCAGCTCCATTGGCTGTGTAACTTATCTTAGAATTTGATCCTATTGTTGCGCTATCTACTTTTACAGTTACTGTTCCATTTTTAGCTTCTGTTGTTATTCCATTTGCCCCAACTATGTCAAACTTGATGCCTCCTGTTTTATCTAGTTGTTGTGTTGCTGTAACTGTTGAATTATCTCCACCTAATTGGATAGTATTTGTTCCTAACTTAGTTAATTGAGATACATTTACTGCATCTGTTGGATTTACTCCTGGCGCTACATTTTTTTGATGACTTTATTTCCAGCACTGATTCCATCTTTAGTTACTGATATTGGTGCTGTTGCTGGAGTTACTGGATTTATTGTTAAGCCATCTCCATTTATTACTGTCTTATCTCCTGCAACTGTTTTTAAATTCAGCTGATGTCAAAGTCTTTTAATTGTTTATTTAACTTGTAAGTGTACTCTTGTTTTTCCAGCTGATAAATCTTGTTTTACTGTTATGTTATCTCCAGCTTTGAATACTACTTCATCACCTGATTTTTACTAATGTTGATGTTGATGTTCCATCTACATTTCCACCTGCATTTGCCTTCCATCCTAGATTATTTACAACATTTTGCTATATCTTTTTGCTGTTGTTAATCCATCTGTTGTTGGTACTGTTGCTTTTTCCATCTGTAACTGTGATTCCTTGTGTTACAGTGTCATATTTTACTTTTCCAGCTGTGTCTACACTTGCCTTAGTAAATTTACCATCTTGGAAGTTTAGTCCATCTGCTAATGAAACTTCTTTCTTAGGTGCAACTCCATTTGCTGTGTAGCTTATCTTAGTAGCTTGTGATATCTTAGATGTATCCGCTGATATTGTAAATTCTTTTCCACTTTGTGTTATCTTTACTCCAGCTCCATCTTTAAATACTACTTCATCTCCACCTTTTACTGTTTCTGCTGGATTACTATTAGCTTTTTACTTTCCAAGCTGCTGTATCTTTTTATTACATCTTTTCCTGCATTTGTTATATTAGATAAATTCTTATCTGCTTTTATTATTTATGTTATCTTTTTACTGCTTGCGCTAATCCTACTTTTTACTTGGTCTCCACTTGCTACTGTTACTATTTCATCTGTTGTTCCTACAACATTGAATTTTTAGTCCACCAGATTTTTGATAATTTTTTTGTCCAGTAGTTGATGATGCATTATCTCCACCTAATTTGATTTCATTGTCTCCAATTTTTATCTAGTTGGCTCTTGTTTACTGCATCTGTTGGATTTACTCCTGGCGCTACATTTTTGATAACTTTATTTCCAGCACTGATTCCATCTTTATTTATTACAACATCATTTTGTTCCTGGTGTTGCTCCTGGGATTGTAATAGTTTTAGTTGTTACTGAATCTAGTCCTGTTAAATCTTTATTTAAACTATATGTATATTTGTGATCTCCAGCTGATAAATCTTGTTTTACTGTTAGATTATCTCCAGCTTTGAATACTACTTCATCACCTGATTTTTACTAATGTTGATGTTGATGTTCCATCTACATTTCCACCTGCATTTGCTTTCCATCCTAGATTATTTACAACATTTGCTATATCTTTTGCTGTTGTCAATCCATCTGTTGCTGGTACTGTTGCTTTTCCATTTGTAACTGTGATTCCTTGTGTTACAGTGTCATATTTTACTTTTCCAGCTGTATCTACACTTGCCTTAGTAAATTTTCCATCTTGGAAGTTTAGTCCATCTGCTAATGAAACTTCTTGTTTAGGTGTAGTTCCATTCGCTGTATAGCTTATCTTAGTAGCTTGTGATATCTTAGATGTATCCGCTGATATTGTAAATTCTTTTTCCACTTTGTGTTATCTTTACTCCAGCTCCATCTTTAAATACTACTTCATCTCCACCTTTTACTGTTTCTGCTGGATTACTATTAGCTTTTTACTTTCCAAGCTGCTGTATCTTTTTATTACATCTTTTTCCTGCATTTGTTATATTAGATAAATTCTTATCTGCTTTTATTATTTATGTTATCTTTTTACTGCTTGCGCTAATCCTACTTTTTACTTGGTCTCCACTTGCTACTGTTACTATTTCATCTGTTGTTCCTACAACATTGAATTTTTAGTCCACCAGATTTTGATAATTTTTTTGTCCAGTAGTTGATGATGCATTATCTCCACCTAATTTGATTTCATTGTCTCCAATTTTATCTAGTTGGCTCTTGTTTACTGCATCTGTTGGATTTACTCCTGGCGCTACATTTTTTTGATAACTTTATTTCCAGCACTGATTCCATCTTTATTTATTACAACATCATTTGTTCCTGGTGTTGCTCCTGGTATTGTAATAGTTTTTAGTTGTTACTGAATCTAGTCCTGTTAAATCTTTATTTAAACTATATGTATATTTGTGATCTCCAGATGTTACATCTTGTTTTACTGTTAAGTTATCTCCAGCTACATAAGTTACTGTTGATCCATTTTTTACTAGTTGCGCACTTGGTGTTCCAGTTTTTGCTCCTGTTCCTATTGCATCTGCATTTGCTTTCCATCCTGCATTATTTATTGCATTTGCCACATCATTTGCTGTCACTAGATTATTTGTTGCTGGTGTATTTACTTTTCCATCTGTTGATGTTAATGATGTTGTTTTTACATCATATTTTACTGCTCCATTGGCTCCTACTGTTGCAGTTGTTAATGTTCCATCTTGGAAGTTTAGTCCATCTGCTAATGAAACTTCTTTCTTAGGTGTAGCTCCATTGGCTGTGTAACTTATCTTAGTAGCTTGTGATATCTTAGATGTATCTGCTGATATTGTAAATTCTTTTCCACTTTGTGTTATCTTTACTCCAGCTCCATCTTTAAATACTACTTCATCTCCACCTTTTACTGTTTCTGCTGGATTACTATTAGCTTTTTACTTTCCAAGCTGCTGTATCTTTTTATTACATCTTTTCCTGCATTTGTTATATTAGATAAATTCTTATCTGCTTTATTATTTATGTTATCTTTTTACTGCTTGCGCTAATCCTACTTTTTACTTGGTCTCCACTTGCTACTGTTACTATTTCATCTGTTGTTCCTACAACATTGAATTTTTAGTCCACCAGATTTTGATAATTTTTGTCCAGTAGTTGATGATGCATTATCTCCACCTAATTTGATTTCATTGTCTCCAATTTTTATCTAGTTGGCTCTTGTTTACTGCATCTGTTGGATTTACTCCTGGCGCTACATTTTTTTGATAACTTTATTTCCAGCACTGATTCCATCTTTATTTATTACAACATCATTTGTTCCTGGTGTTGCTCCTGGTATTGTAATAGTCTTAGTTGTTACTGAATCTAGTCCTGTTAAATCTTTATTTAAACTATATGTATATTTGTGATCTCCAGATGTTACATCTTGTTTTTACTGTTAAGTTATCTCCAGCTACATAAGTTACTGTTGACCCATTTTTTTACTAGTTGCGCACTTGGTGTCCCAGTTTTTTTGCTCCTGTTCCTATTGCATCTGCATTTGCTTTCCATCCTGCATTATTTATTGCATTTGCCACATCATTTGCTGTCACTAGATTATTTGTCGCTGGTGTATTTACTTTTTCCATCTGTTGATGTTAATGATGTTGTTTTTACATCATATTTTACTACTCCATTGGCTCCTACTGTTGCAGTTGTTAATGTTCCATCTTGGAAGTTTAGTCCATCTGCTAATGAAACCTCTTGTTTAGGTGTAGCTCCATTCGCTGTGTAACTTATCTTAGTAGCTTGTGATATCTTAGATGTATCTGCTGATATTGTAAATTCTTTTTCCACTTTGTGTTATCTTTACTCCAGCTCCATCTTTGAATACTACTTCATCTCCACCTTTTACTGTTTCGGCTGTATTGCTATTAGCTTTTACTTTCCAAGCTGCCGTATCTTTTTATTACATCTTTTTCCTGCATTTGTTATATTAGATAAGTCCTTATTAGCCTTATTATTTATGTTATCTTTTACTGCTTGCGCTAATCCTACTTTTTACTTGGTCTCCACTTGCTACTGTTACTATTTCATCTGTTGTTCCTACAACATTGAATTTTTAGTCCACCAGATTTTTGATAGTTTTTTTGTCCAGTAGTTGATGATGCATTATCTCCACCTAATTTGATTTCATTGTCTCCAATTTTTATCTAATTGGCTCTTGTTTACTGCATCTGTTGGATTTACTCCTGGCGCTACATTTTTGATAACTTTATTTCCAGCACTAATTCCATCTTTATTTATTACAACATCATTTTGTTCCTGGTGTTGCTCCTGAGATTGTAATAGTTTTTAGTTGTTACTGAATCTAGTCCTGTTAAATCTTTATTTAAACTATATGTATATTTGTGATCTCCAGATGTTACATCTTGTTTTACTGTTAAGTTATCTCCAGCTACATAAGTTACTGTTGATCCATTTTTTTACTAGTTGCGCACTTGGTGTTCCAGTTTTTTTGCTCCTGTTCCTATTGCTTCTGCATTTGCCTTCCATCCCGCATTATTTATTGCATTTGCAACATCATTTGCTGTCACTAGATTATTTGTTGCTGGTGTATTTACTTTTTCCATCTGTTGATGTTAATGATGTTGTTTTTACATCATATTTTACTACTCCATTGGCTCCTACTGTTGCAGTTGTTAATGTTCCATCTTGGAAGTTTAGTCCATCTGCTAATGAAACTTCTTTCTTAGGTGTAGCTCCATTTGCTGTGTAACTTATCTTAGTAGCTTGTGATATCTTAGATGTATCCGCTGATATTGTAAATTCTTTTTCCACTTTGTGTTATCTTTACTCCAGCTCCATCTTTTAAATACTACTTCATCTCCACCTTTTTACTGTTTCGGCTGTATTACTATTAGCTTTTACTTTCCAAGCTGCTGTATCTTTTTATTACATCTTTTCCTGCATTTGTTATATTAGATAAATTCTTATCCGCTTTATTATTTATGTTATCTTTTACTGCTTGCGCTAATCCTACTTTTTACTTGGTCTCCACTTGCTACTGTTACTATTTCATCTGTTGTTCCTACAACATTGAATTTTTAGTCCACCAGATTTTTGATAATTTTTTTGTCCAGTAGTTGATGATGCATTATCTCCACCTAATTTGATTTCATTGTCTCCAATTTTTATCTAGTTGGCTCTTGTTTACTGCATCTGTTGGATTTACTCCTGGCGCTACATTTTTTTGATAACCTTATTTCCAGCACTGATTCCATCTTTATTTATTACAACATCATTTGTTCCTGGTGTTGCTCCTGGGATTGTAATAGTTTTTAGTTGTTACTGAATCTAGTCCTGTTAAATCTTTATTTAAACTATATGTATATTTGTGATCTCCAGATGTTACATCTTGTTTTTACTGTTAAGTTATCTCCAGCTACATAAGTTACTGTTGACCCATTTTTTTACTAGTTGCGCACTTGGTGTTCCAGTTTTTTTGCTCCTGTTCCTGTTGCATCTGCATTTGCTTTCCATCCTGCATTATTTATTGCATTTGCAACATCATTTGCTGTCACTAGATTATTTGTTGCTGGTGTATTTACTTTTTCCATCTGTTGATGTTAATGATGTTGTTTTTTTACATCATATTTTACTGCTCCATTGGCTCCTACTGTTGCAGTTGTTAATGTTCCATCTTGGAAGTTTAGTCCATCTGCTAATGAAACTTCTTTCTTAGGTGTAGCTCCATTTGCTGTGTAACTTATCTTAGTAGCTTGTGATATCTTAGATGTATCCGCTGATATTGTAAATTCTTTTTCCACTTTGTGTTATCTTTACTCCAGCTCCATCTTTAAATACTACTTCATCTCCACCTTTTTACTGTTTCTGCTGGATTACTATTAGCTTTTTACTTTCCAAGCTGCTGTATCTTTTTATTACATCTTTTTCCTGCATTTGTTATATTAGATAAATTCTTATCCGCTTTTATTATTTATGTTATCTTTTACTGCTTGCGCTAATCCTACTTTTTACTTGGTCTCCACTTGCTACTGTTACTATTTCATCTGTTGTTCCTATAACATTGAATTTTTAATCCACCAGATTTTTGATAATTTTTTTGTCCAGTAGTTGATGATGCATTATCTCCACCTAATTTGATTTCATTGTCTCCAATTTTTATCTAGTTGGCTCTTGTTTACTGCATCTGTTGGATTTACTCCTGGCGCTACATTTTTTTGATAACCTTATTTCCAGCACTGATTCCATCTTTATTTATTACAACATCATTTTGTTCCTGGTGTTGCTCCTGGGATTGTAATAGTTTTTAGTTGTTACTGAATCTAGTCCTGTTAAATCTTTATTTAAACTATATGTATATTTGTGATCTCCAGATGTTACATCTTGTTTTACTGTTAAGTTATCTCCAGCTACATAAGTTACTGTTGATCCATTTTTTACTAGTTGCGGACTTGGTGTTCCAGTTTTTGCTCCTGTTCCTGTTGCATCTGCATTTGCTTTCCATCCTGCATTATTTATTGCATTTGCCACATCATTTGCTGTCACTAGATTATTTGTTGCTGGTGTATTTACTTTTTCCATCTGTTGATGTTAATGATGTTGTTTTTACATCATATTTTACTGCTCCGTTTGCTCCTACTGTTGCAGTTGTTAATGTTCCATCTTGGAAGTTTAGTCCATCTGCTAATGAAACTTCTTTCTTAGGTGTAGTTCCATTGGCTGTGTAACTTAACTTACTATTTCCAGCTGATATTTTAGTAGTATCCACAGATACAATTACTTTTTCCATTTTTTTAGCTTCTGTAGTAATTCCGTTTGCTCCAACTATATCAAACTTGATTCCTCCAGCATTATCTAACTGTTGTGTACCCGTTGTTCCTTTATCTCCACCTAATTGGATAGTGTTTGAAGCTAGGTTATATAGTTGAGAACCATTTATTGCATCTGTTGATGTCTTATTAATAGCTCCTGGCGCTACATTTGTTATTGTTTTTATTTCCTGCATTGATTCCATCTTTAGTTACAGAAATTGGTGCTGCTCCTGGAGCTACTGGAGTTATTGTTAAGCCATTTCCATTTATTACTGTCTTATCTCCAGCTGCTGTTTTAAATTCAGCTGATGTTAATCCTGTTAATTCTTTTTGCAAGTTTTATATTTATTTTTTTCCAGTACCATCTACCATAGTACCAATATTATTGTTAGATAATTTTTGTAGGATCTGTAGTATCTGCTCCTCCAACTATTTCTAATTTTTTTGTCCTAATTCTTTAGATACTACAGTGCTTAGTTCATCAAACGGATCATAGTCATCTCCACTGAATTTTTAATGGCAATACTGCTTTTATTTAGTTTTTTTGTTTTGTTACAGTATCTAATTGAACTGTTACATCTGTTCCTGATGCTGATGTTTCTAACCCATCGCCACTTTTTTTATATTAAATTGAAGTCCTCCAGCCTTAGATAAATTTTTGTGTTCCTGTCGTTCCTTTATCTCCACCTAATTTTTATTGTGTTATCTCCAATTTTTTTGATCTAATTGGTTTTTTTATTAACCGCATCAGTCCCATTTACTCCTGGTGCTACATTTGTTATTTTGTTGTTACCAGCGTTAATACCATTATTATCTATTACAGTATCTTTTTCCACCTGTTCCTGGCACTGTTAATTTTTTTAGTTGTTACTGAATCTAGTCCTGTTAAATCTTTATTTAAACTATATTCGTAAGTTTGCTTACCATTAGTTGTATCTATAGTTTGTTTAACTTGTAAGTTAGAACCTGCTGAATAAACTACAGTATTTCCTGGTTTTAACTGATGTCAATGTAGATGAACCAATTTTGTTTCCACCTGCATCAGCTTTCCATCCTTCTCCAAGTTTTTTTAGCAACTGCATATAGTTGAGAACCATTGATTCCATCTGTACTTGTAGCTGAGATTTCTCCTGGTGCTATATGTTTTAATTGACGTTCTTTACCTTCTCTACCAAAAAGAAACCATACTTCCTTCTAAAACATTATCTGCTCCAGCAAAACCACTATAGTTCATAGTAGTTCCATCTGCAAGTGTTACATCTGCATCTTTTACTTGTCTTCCTTGGATTCCAAAAGTTGTAGAACCTCCACCTATTGCTACAGCATTAGATTGAGGTGTTTGAGCTCCTGTACCTATAGCAACTGAGTTTGTTCCTGTAGCTTCAGCCATAGTACCTATAGCTAGAGCTATATCTCCTGATTGAGCTTTTTACTCCAAGAGCTACTGCTCCTTGTCCTGATTTTTGTACCACTATATTTGTCATAAGTTCTACCATCTGTTCCTGTTCCGCCTGCTAAAAATAGCCCCTCTTCCTGTAAGTTTACTAAATATATTATTTATAGTCGCTGTTTGATTTGATGATCCTCCTATTGGATTACCATTTTTTTATCAAATTTAGCTTCACTATAACTAGAGTTTATTTTTTGAAACATTAACTAGATCATCTCCACCTATTGCTATTGATGAATCTCCTGTTGCTTCAGTATCAGAACCTATTGATATCGATTGGTCTCCTCTAGCCCAAGCTCCTTGACCTGGACTATTCCCACTACCTATTGCTATTGATTGAGAAAGTACTGTAGTTCTTGCAACATCTCCTACTTTTTGTATTAGACCCTAAATTAATAGTACTCATAAGATTAGGTCCTGCACTGTCTTTACCTGCATTTTTGCCCTATAGATATTACTCCTGTTGCATTTCCTAATTTTTGTAGGTGTCCCTACTGAAGATCCATCTCCTATTAAAACAGCTTTTGTTCCTGTCCCTGAGTTAGTATTTGTTCCTATTACAACACTATTAGCATTAGCAATTGCTCCTTCTCCTATTCCTATAGAAGTTGGAGACTTAGACTTTGCATTTTTCCCTACTGCTATTCCTCCAGCGTTACTGTCTGCTCCTAGACCAACAGATACACTAGCATCTTTTTCCACTTATAGAATCTTTCCCTATTGCTATTCCATTTTCACTTACTGCATTAACCCCCATAGCTATAGAAGCTTCCTCTTTAGCTTGAGCATCTGATCCCATTGCTAATGCTTGTTTACCCGTTGCTTTTGTATTAACCCCCATAGCTATAGAAGCTTCTCCACTAGCTTGAGTATTTTTAGTTAAATTTCCTGCTCCATCTTTTGTTGCAGATGATGAATAAAGGTCATTACCATAAAGACCTCCAATTGCTATAGCTTGAGTTCCAGTCGCTGCTGCTCCTCCCCCTACTGCTACACTTCCTCCAGCACTAGTTGCTCCTCCTCTTGCTCCAGTACCTATTGCTACTGAATCAGCTGTAGTTGCAGAAGCTTGTCTACCCATACTTATTCCTCTAGCTCCACTAGAATTAGCTCCTAGACCTATAGCTGTTGCTGTTGCTCCTTCAGCCTTAGCAAAAGTTCCTAAAGCTAGTCCACCTTGTTTTGCAACCGCACTGTTACCTAAACTTGTACCAAACATATTTGATTCTGCTTTATATCCTATTGCAATACCTTGTCCATTATATCTGTCTGGACTGAATATATTATTTCCCGTAGTTTCTGTTTTACTATATTGTAAATTATCAGGGTTTTGTACACGATCATAGTTCATATATCCATCTTGGCTATCCCCTTTTGCATATGGTCCTGAAGCTGCTTCATATTTATTATTTACTTTTGCTTCTCTACCTATAGCTATACCTGATGTAACTGTAGAAGAAGTATCTCCTATAGCTATACCTGCTTGTACCGCAGAAGCTTTTTTACCTATAGCAACTCCTGAACCTGAAGTTATTACTGTTTGTAATAAAGTTCCAGCTTTATCTTTTGTAGGTCCTGGAAGTACATTAGCTCCATCTCCTAAAGATACTGCACTTTCAACTTTTGTTGAAGCATTAGGTCCTATAGCAATAGCATTATTTGCTGTTGCTCCATCATTTAATTTGTTTCCTGCATCATTAGATTTTATAGAAACATATTTAAATTTACTAATATCATCACCTAATTTTCTAGCAACAGAAAATAATTGTGATCCATTTATTGCATCTGTACTTGTAGCTGAAATTTCCCCAGGTGCTATATTTTTTAATTGACGTTCACTCCCTACTCTACCAAAAGAAACCACATCTCCTTCTTCAACTCCAGCTGCTCCTGCAAAGTTTCCGAAATTTACATTAGTTCCATCTGAAAGAGTTATATCTGCATCATTTATCTGTCTTCCTTGTATTCCAGCTGTTGAAGATCCTCCACCTATTGCTACAGCATTGGCTTGAGGAGTTTGAGCTCCTGTACCTATAGCAACTGAGTTTATTCCTCTTGCTTCAGACATAGTACCTATAGCTAGAGCTATATCTCCTGCTACAGATTTTTACTCCAAGAGCTACTGCTCCCTGTCCTGCATTAGCATCTACGTAGTCTCCAGGTTTTAATCCTTCTGTCCTTCCTGTTAGACTTTTTATATATATCATTCAAATTCTTATTTACATTTTCTGTACTTATTTGAGTTCCACTTTTTATTAAAAGTCTTTTTTTGTGTAACTAGAACTTGAATTAGAAACTGCATCCAAATCATCTCCACCTATTACTATAGATGAATCCCTTCAGCCACAGTATTAGCACCTATCGCTATTGATTGATCTCCCTTTGCCCAAGCTCCTTCATTAGCTTGTATTCCACTTCCTATTGCTACTCCTTGTGCTGCTTTTTTCCTGAAACTCCAACTCTAGTATTTGATCCTATTGTTACATTTGAAAAAGAACTTCCAGTTGTAGTATTTTGAGCACCTGCGTTATATCCTATCGCTACTCCGAAGTAATTTGAAGAAGCTGAATCCCCTACACTGACACTTCCTTTAGCTGTAGCATTATTCCCTATTGCTACTCCTTTTTGATGTTACTGCTGGATTTCCTGCTGTTGCCGCAACTGCATTAGCTCCACCACCTATAGCTATATCTCCTGCTGTTTGAGCTACTGAATCTGAACCTATAGCTAAACTTTTAGCTCCATTCGCTTTAGCATTAACTCCTATAGCTTGTGCATTGGTTCCATCAGCAACAGCTTTTCTTCCCACAGCTATACTTGAATCTTCTCCAGAACCTTTAGCTTCTGCACCAGCTCCAAGAACAACAGCACCTCCAACATAAGCTTTTGATCCATGTCCATAAACTACTATTCCCTCATGAGATGCACCAGTTGTTAAATTTGCACCTGCATTATTCATCTTACTATTGGGAACAGCATAACTGGCTGCACCAGTAATTAAAAAAAACTAACAACCGTCGAAGTTGTTATACTTATTTTCTTTTTTTAACCAAGATTTCAGAAATTTTTTTCATCTCTTTCCTTGTTATTCATATTCTCTCCTTTTTATGTATAAAACTAATGTATTTTTTTCAGATTATGTTTTTCCCACTATCCATTTTTATTACAACTGTTATTTTTATTTTTTTCAGACAACTATAATATACTAATTTTGTTGACATTAATTTTTATCATACTTTTTAATGTTTTTTTCAAGCTTTTTTTACATGTTTTTTTCATTACTTTTTTAAAAAAATTTTTAGTGTTATTTTTATTCTTAAATATCTCATTTAAAAAAATTTTTGTAGTAAGTTATATTTTTTTAATTATTGTTCGATATGTTTTTTTATTTCATATTATTTCTATTTTTTTATTTTGTTCTTTTTTTAATTTTCTTTAGTTCTGTCTACTAATATCACTTTTTATAGATGTTTTTCTTATAAATTCATCATTTTTTTATACTAAAATTTTTTTCTTTATTTGACAGTATTTTTTTAGAGTGCTAAGATTTAGTAAAAAAATTAATTGGAGGATTTTTTTATGAAAAAAATATTATTAATTCTATTATCACTTTCTGCAGTATTATTCTCGGCTTGTGGTGAAGTAAAATATGAATTTAAAAATGGAATTATGTATGCTGATGGAAAAAAAGCTACTGGAACTTTTTGAATTTAAAGAAGGGAGTGACAACAAGGGTAAAGGAACATTTGTAAATGGTATTCCTGATGGAATATTTGAAAGATATTATTCCAATGGAAACCTTATGGCAAAAAGATATTATTTCAAATGGAAACATTTTTAAAAGATGAGGTATATTTTGAGAATGGACAAATAATGTTTGACCTTTCAAGTGAAAAAAAGGTTTTAGTCTTTTCTTTGATGATGGTCAATTGGTTATGATTTCTGATTTTTCAAACGGAAGAAATTTCAAATTACTATGAAAACGGAAATCCCTTTATTAGTTACTAGTAGAAGAGCTAAAAGAGTTTTATACAGTGAAGATAAGGAAGTCTTATCTAAAATGGAAAACGAAATTTTAGTAGATGTTGGAACAACTTTAAAAACCCTTAGATGATGGTTCATTTGAAATTTTTAAAAGATAATAAAGCTTGTAGGAAAGATAGCTAATAATGGGATAGAAACATATTTTTTTACTCAACTGGAGAAAAATTAATGATATATGATCCTATAGCCAAAGATACTGAAATTTTTCTTTTAAAAAAATGGAAATACTTTTTTTATAAAAGAAATAATGAAACTGCTAAATATTTCTATAAAGATGGTAAGATATTTTTTTGAAGCTTATAGAGGTCAATGGAGATTTTTTTGATAGAGAAGGAAAAGAAATGGTAACTAATTCAGATAACATTACAGATATTAAAAAAATAGATTAGTTTAAGGGAGAAGTTTTATGAAAAAAATTTTTATTAGTGCTTTTTATTATTATTTTTTTAATGCCTATTTCTATTTCTGCTAAAGAAAAAAATATGAATTCAAAGATGGAACTTTATACAGTGATGGTAAAAAAAGTTACAGGAACATTTGAGCTTATATCAGGAAAAAAATAAAAGCAAAAGGAAGCTTTGTAAATGGGTTACCTGATGGAATATTTGAGACATATTATCCTGATGGAAGTATTATGCTAAAGAATACTTTTTGTAGCAGGTATAAGAATGACAGAGGAAACATATTATAAAGGTGGTAAATTATTTATAAAGTTCTCTAAAAAAAGATGATAGTTTGAAAGTTTTCTATGAAGATGGTAATTTAGTTTTTGAGTCGTAGCATTAAAACAGGTATTTATATAATTTACCATGAAAATGGAAAGCCACTAATGGTTTCTAATGGTAATATATCAACTTTATATAATGAAAATAATGAAATTCTATTTAAATTGAATGGTGATGAATCACTAGATAGTCAAGGAGACTTAAAAAGAATTAAAAGATGGTTCATATCAACTTGTAAAAAAATAATAAAGTTATTGCTACACTTGATGCTAGTGGTATGATAGTAACCTTCCTATATTCAACAGGAGAACCATTAATGAGAGTCAATGATAACAATGGATTATTAGAAATTTTTCTTTAAAAATGGAAATGTTTTTTTGAAGCAAATGGTAATAACTTCAGAATAAATTATAAAGATGGAAAAACCATTATATAAAACAGATAAAATTACAGAGATTTTCTTTAATAAAGATGGAGAAGAAATCCCCAATAATCTTGAAAAAGTTATTGGAATAAGGAAAAGTCAAATAAACTACTTCAACTTTTTAAAAGTAGGAGCTTTAAATTATTACTAGTTTTGAGAATATTACTGATATTTAAAAAAATTGATTAGTTTATTTTTTTAATAATATGGTATAATTATATGGATTTTTTTATTAGAAATTTATTAAAAAAATTTTAGATATACGATACAATTTAATTAAAAAAATGGAGGGTTTTTATGAAAAAAATATTGTCAACACTATTGCTAATTTTTGCAATGTTATTATCTGCTTGTGGTGGAGTAAAATATGAGTTCAAAGATGGACTTATGTATGGAGATGGAAAAAGAAGCTACTGGAACATTTGAATTTAAATCAGGAAAAAAAATAAGGTAAAAGGAAATTTCGTAAATGGTTCACCTGATGGAATCTTTGAAAAAAATATTATTCTGATGGAAATATTATGTTAAAAGATGCTTATGTAGGTGGAGTAAATGTGGCTGAGGAATTATACTATAAAGGTGGGCAATTAATGGGAGCTTTCTCAGAAGCTGAATCTTTAAGACTTTTCTATGAAAATGGAAGTATAGTTATGAGTGTTAATCCTCAAACAGGAGAAACTGTAGTCTATCATGAAAATGGGGTTCCTTTAATGGCTATTCTTGGTGGTTCAGCTGTTATATTTAATGAAAACAATGAAATGCTATTTAGAATAGATAATGAACAAAGCAGTAGATTTAGGGTGCTACTCTAACTCAATTAGAAGATGGTTCTTATCAACTTGTAAAAGATGATAAAGTTATAGCTAAAATAGATGCTAATGGTGAGGTAGGAACATACTTATACTCAACAGGGGAGCCATTAATGAGATTTAATAGTGCTAACGGATTATCAGAAATTTTTCTTTAAAGATGGAACTGTTTTTATTTGAATCAGATGGTAATAACTTTACTTTTAAACTATAAAAAAATGGAAAGCCTCTATATGAAGCTAAAGGAGATAGTTGGAAATTCTTTAGCACTGATGGTGAAGAAATCATTAGTAACTTTGAAGTAATTACAGATATTAAAAAAATTAGATTAAAAATTAAATAAAGGGGGTTAAAAGTTGAAAAGCTTTTTAATCCTTTTTTTATACTTAGGAGGATTTATGAAAAAAATTTTTATTAATACTTTTTATTATTATTTTTTTAATACCTTTATCTGCTTGTGGGAGAGTAAAATATGAATTCAAAGATGGAGTTATGTATGAGGATGGAAAAGAAGCCACTGGAACTTTTTGAAGTAACAGTTAATGGTTTTTAAATCTAAAAGGGAAATTTATTAATGGTCTAGCTAATGAAATAGAAGTATATTATTCTGATGGAAGCATTTTTGAGAAAAAGATATTTATGTAAATGGAGAGTTTTTAGGTTTCAAGTATACTACAGAAATGGAAAAATTAATGAGCACTTATTTAAAAGATAAAAAGAATGGATATTTTTCTATGATGATGGTCAACTTCTTATGAGATCTGATAAGGAAAAAAAGGTGAAATTATAATCTACTTTGAAAATGGAAATCCTTTATTGGTTATTGTTGGAACTACTACTTCAACTTTATATAATGAAAAATAATGAAGTTTTATCTAGAATGGAAAAATGGAATTCGCTTAGACGATGATATAACTTTTAAAAAAATTTAGAAGACGGTTCATTTGAACTTATTAAAAAAATAATAAAAGTTATAGGTAAAATAAGTGCTGATGGAACTCCAACTTATTTCTATTTAACTGGAGAAATATTAATGAAATTGGACAATTCTATATACAAAAACTCTCTTTAAAAATGGGAATACTTTTTTTGAAAGAGATGGAAATATTACAGATTTTTACTATAAAGATGGAAAAATTACTATATGAATCTAAAGGTAAAGAATGGACTATTTACAATGAGAAGGTGAAAAAAAATAATTACTGCTTTTTGAAGAAATTACAGACATAAAAAAATAGATTAAATTAATTTTTTTGTAATACTGTGATATAATTAAAATTAAAAAAATAAATTGGAGGTTTGTTATGAAGAAAATATTATCAGCACTTTTTATTAATTTTTTGCAATGCTTTTTATCTGCCTGTGGTGGAGTAAAATACGAATTAAAAGATGGACTTATGTATGATGCTGATGGAAAAAGAAGCTACTGGAACATTTGAATTTAAAACAGGTAAATACAAAAGTAAAAGGGAAATTTTTGTAAATGGTTTGCCTGATGGATTATTTGAAGAATATTATGAAGATGGTAGTATCATGGCAAAAAGAAACTTTTTGTGAATGGTGAGATGACATCTAAAGAATTATTCTATAAGAATGGTAATTTACTAGGAAATTTTTACAGAAAACGATGACATAAAACTTTATTATGATGATGGAAGTCTAATCTTAAGTTATGATGCTGAAAAAGAAGAATCTATTTATTATCATGAAAATGGAAATCCTTTAATGATTGGTAACTCTTATGAAACAACTCTATATAATGAAAATAATGAAGTAGTTTCTAAATTGAAAGATGATAATCTAACAGACATTGGTGCAACTCTAAAAAAATTAGATGATGGGACATTTGAACTTGTAAAAGAAAATGAAGTTATTGCTAAGATAGATGTTAATGGTGAAATCATAAATTATTTATACTCAACAGGAGAACCTTTACTAAAAAGTAAACGAAAATATGGGTGAAACTGAGTTTTTCTTTAAAAAAATGGAAATACATTTATGAAAAGGAAAAAGAAGGTGGAAGCATTCTAAATTATAGAGATGGTAAACCATTATATGAAATAGATGGGGACTCAGAAACTATTTACAACGAAGAAGGAGATAAAATAGTTGGTGGCTTTGAATTAGTTACAGATATAAAAAAATTAGATTAAAAATTATAAAAGGATGGCTGTTGCAAAAATTAAAATTTCAATAGCCTATCTTTTTATCTTTAGGAGGATTTATGAAAAAAAGGAATTATATTATTAGCATTAATTTTTACTGCCTGTGTCAACCTAGATAATATTGGCGGCAACTCAGGAGGTGAAGTTAAAGAAATAAAAAAATACAAACATAAGCACAAGTAAAAAAACTATGAAAGAAAAAAATGGTAGCTTGTATGTAGACAATGTTCTTGCTAATGGAAAACAAGAATACAAAGAAAAAAATGGTGTTATCATAAAAGGAAACTTTAAAGAAGGTTTAGCTGATGGACTTCAAGAAAGATACTATCCAAGTGGTAAACTATATGGAAAAAAATTAATATAATCAATAATAAGGTTGAAGGTACTGAAACTACTTACTATGAAAATGGAAAAAAATCATTTCTGAGTTAAATTACACTCAAGGAAAAATTAATTTCAGGAAAAAAATATTATGAAAATGGAGATTTATTATCTAAAATTGAAGGTAAAAAAATAACTATCTTCTATTCGAGTGGTAAAAAAACTATTTTCTATGGATAAAACAGATTTAGCTGTATACCATGAAAATGGTAAAAGAAGTTTTCTCTAATTCGGATGAAGGTATTAGAATAAATGGTGAACCTGCTAAAAAGTCTCTTTTTAGATATGTTCTCAAAAAGAAAATTTAGTAAAAAAACTGCTCTTTATCTTTTAACTTCTGATACTATTCAAGCTGAATATAAAAGTGGAAAACCATCTATTCAATTAAAAAGGTACAACTGCTGTTATGTACTATCCAAGTGGAAAAAAAATTTTTATTAGAGCTTTCACCTAGTATAGATGGAACTGTAAATAGTAAGATATATTATGAAAATGGACAACTTATGCAAGTGGAAGATAGAAGTAAAAAAATGCTAGATCTGTAAAAGTTTATGACAAGGCTGGAAACCTTATAGTTGAAAATATTTTTTTAATAAAGACCATGAAATTAAACAAATATATTGACATAATCTAAAAAGACTATAATAATCAGATGTAAGCCTTTTCCCACAAAGGACCGTTGCGTTATATTAAAAAAAATATAACCATATTAGGAGGATTTAAAAGTGAAAAAAATATACTTTTATGCAAAGAAAAGAAGATGTTGTCAGAGAGTGGCACCATTATGATGCAGAAGGACAAATTTTTAGGAAGATTAGTAGTTGAAATTGCTAAAAAAATTAATGGGTAAAGAAAAAAAGTAACATTTACACCACATATAGATGGTGGAGACTATGTTGTAGTTACTAATGTTGAAAAAAACTAGTTGTAACTGGTAAAAAGTTAAATGACAAAGTTTACTACAATCACTCTGGATTCCCTGGAGGAATAAGAGCAAGAAAACTAGGAGAAATCTTAGCAAAAAAACCTGAAGAACTTTTTAATGCTAGCTGTTAAGAGAATGCTTCCAAAAAAACAAATTAGGAAGACAACAACTAACAAGACTTAGAGTATTTGTAGGAACAGAACATTCTCATACTGCACAAAAAAACCAAACAAGGTAGAATTATAATAAGGGGGTAGAACAGTGGCAGAAAAAAATAACTCAATTTTTTTAGGAACTGGAAGAAGAAAAAAACTTCAGTAGCAAGAGTAAGATTAATTCCTGGTGGACAAGGGTAGAAATAAACGGTAAAGGTATGGACGAATATTTCGGTGGAAGAGCAATTCTTTCTAGAATTGTTGAACAACCTTTAGCTTTAACAGAAACTTTAGACAAATATGCAGTTAAAGTAAATGTAGTTGGTGGAGGTAACTCTGGACAAGCTGGAGCTATCAGACACGGTGTTGCAAGAGCTTTAGTGCTTGCTGATGATAGTTTAAAGGCTGCTTTTAAGAGAAGCTGGATTCTTAACTAGAGACTCAAGAATGGTTGAAAGAAAGAAATACGGAAAGAAAAAAAGCAAGAAGAAGCCCACAATTCTCAAAACGTTAATTACCAAAAAGTATATACAAATATTTATCCCACAGAGTTTTTCTGTGGGATTTTTTTATTATTTTTCAGAAAGAATAGATAACTTATTTTTTTGAATTAATTTCAAGGATTAACTTCTTTTTTTCTTATAGAAGCAAATCCTTATTAATAAGTTAAATTAAATGTTAACTTTTTCATTTATAACTTTTTATTTCTTTAGCATCTTCTAAGTTTTTCACTAAAAATATTTTTCACTTTTTTTAAAAACAAACTCTCCATTATTTTTCATCATCATAGAAATACAAGGTTTCTTTTACAAGAACTCCTTTTTATTGTTTCTGTCACTAAAAAAACACAGTAAAATAACCATCTTCACTAATAGGAATATTATTTTTCTTTAGCATAGGCAAATGCTTCCTCTTTTTCACTAAATAAACGTATTTTTACAAATTGGTCTATAAGTTATCATATCATATTCATTTATATGATTAAATAATCTAATGTCTGTTCAATACTTATGTAATCAGATCTTGTTTTTATCTTGAGGGAAGTATAATAAAAAGAGCAACAATATTTCTATTTTTTTACTAATTCTTCTACTCTTGTATTACTATGCTTCCCTTCATGTAATATTCTACCCGAAAAAGTTTTTTTACTTTTTGGTATCAACTATAAAATTTTTACGTTTCCCTATTTCTCCATCTTTTTGTTACAAGAGTATAGTATTTAGAACGTATAGATGTCTCTTCAGGTATTGTATCTCTACTATATTCACTAATTAGTTTCTCTTGAGCTTCATTGAATGTCAAAGCTGTGAAGTCAATTTTTCTCTGCTTTTTAAAATATCTTCTTCTCAATTTCTTTGATACTTTTTCCACAACCAAGTATAAAAAAATAAAGCTAAAACACTTAATATCCAAAAAAATATTTTTATTTTTTTATATTTTTCTCTCCTCCTATACATAGAATTTTTTTATTAAGTGAAATTAATCATGGTATACTTGACAGTATTTTTAAAATATTTAAATCTTTATCTACAATAACAGGTTTCTTTTTTTAGCTAAATCATAAGCATATATATTTCCATCATTGTCTATTAAATATATATCTTTATAGATTTTTTTAATTTTTTTCATATCCACTTCTATCAGCTTTTTTTATTTTTTTCTTCTGTTCTTTTTGGATAATAACTATCTGTTAAATAATAATCATTATCTATTTTTACAATTTGAAACAAATAACTTTGTTCTAATTTTTTTCTATTGAAGCCTCTGTCATCCATAATTCCCATAAGATCTTATCAAAATGTGCTTTCCCATCACTTTTTAACTTTTTTTGTGCAAAAAGCTCCCAAACTAAGAATTACAAATAAACATAGTAAAAAAATATTTTTTTCATATAATCTCCTCCTCTATATTAAAAAATTTTTTTAATTCAACTTATTTTGAAGCTCTTCTAAAGTATAACATTACATTTAAATTTTTCTTTAGATTCCATAAGAACTAATGTCTTTTTTTATTAGTGTCATATGCGTAAAGTTGTCCCCATTCATCTTCTAAATATATTTTTCTTGTAAACTTTCAATTTCATATTAATAGTTGCTATTTCCTCTATTCCCATAAGTAACATTTTTTTCCTTTAATATGGTAGTCATTTCCTTTTTTTAGTAATAGTACAATAATATACCCCATCATAATTTTTCTCCATCTTCATAGTAAGGCTTAGTAAATTTTACTCCTACAAGCTGATCAAAATTAGGGTTTCCATCTGTATTTAACTTTTGTGCAAATACTCCTAAGCTAAGAATCATAAATAAACAAAACATAAAAAAATTTTTTTCATACAATTTCCTCCTCTATTAATATAATTTTTATTTTTTTAGGTTATACACATAATACCATTTATTTTTTTATTTGTCAATAATTTATTTTTTTAAAAAGATTATTAATAATCTTTTTTAAAAAAATAAAAAAATAAGGATATTCATCTTTTTTTATCGATAGTAGCTTTTTTTCTTAATAATTATTTTTATTTTTTTATGTTTTTATGTTATTATTCAAATATACAAAAAATTTTTTTGAAAAAGGAGCTTATTATGGATAAAAATTATTTTTAGTAAAACCTGACTTATCTTATACAGATGAAATTATTAAATACAAGGAAGAATCCTTAGCAAAAGCCCTATTATAAATGGTTCAGCTGGTTTTAGATAGACTTTTCTTCCATTGAAATTTGGTTTGAAGAATTAAAAAAAGAAGTTGTGAAGACACTGTTCCTAAAGGACTTGTTCCTTCATCAACATATTTAGGAGTAAGAGAAAAAGATAATTATATTGTAGGAATGATAGATATTAGACATTACTTAAATGAATATCTAACTCAGGTTGGTGGACATATTGGATATGGTGTTAGAAAAAAACTGAAAGAAATAAAGGTTATGCCAAACAAATGTTAAAACTTGCCTTAGAAAAAAATGTAAAGAATTAAAAAAATAAAAAAAGTTCTTATCACTTGTGATGAAGATAATATAGCGAGTGAGAAAGTTATTTTTATCAGCCAATGCTAAATTGGAAGACATTAGAAATGTTGATGGTGAAAATAAAAAAAGATTTTTGGATTGATTTATAATAATTCTATTGTAGGGAGGAAAATAAAATGAGTTACCAAGATATTAATGCTGCAACAATAGATAGATGGATTAAAGAAGAAGATTGGGAATGGGGAAGAGCCATAAGTCATGAAGATTATATCAAGGCTTTAAATGGAGAATGGGATGTAAAAGCTTACACCAGTAAAATTTGTTCCTCATGAATGGTTTGGAGATTTAAAAGGTAAAAAAATTATTAGGACTTGCTTCTGGTGGCGGACAACAAATCCCTATATTTACTGCTTTTAGGTGCTGATTGTACTGTGCTTGATTATTCAGATGAGCAATTAGCATCTGAAAAAAAATGGTTTACAGAAAGAGAAAAGTATAAAGTAAATATTGTGAAAGCTGATATGACTAAACTTTTACCTTTTTGAAGATGAAAGTTTTCGATATAATTTTTCATCCAGTAAGCAATTGTTATATCGAAAGTGTAGAACCTGTTTTTTTAAAAGAATGTTATAGAATCTTGAAAAAAAGGTGGAATTTTTACTTTGTGGACTGGACACAATAATTAATTATATATTAGATGAAAATGAAGAAAAAAAGTAGTTTTTTTCTATGCCATTTAACCCTTTAAAAAAATGAAGAACACAGAGAATTCTTAAAAAAATGGATTGTGGTTACCAATTTTTCACATAGTTTAAGTGAACAACTTGGTGGACAATTAAAAAGCAGGTTTTATCTTAACTAATATTGAAGATGATACTGGTGGAGAAGGGAAACTTCACGAGATGAATATTCCCACATTTATCATGACTAGAGCAATAAAATAAAAGGAGTTTGAACTTATTATGGAAAAAAATTAAAACTTATAATGATTTATTAGAAAAAAATAAAAAAATGAAGAAAATTTTTTTATTATATAAAAAAAGTGAAGGTTGTTCAGTTTGTGAGACAGATTTTTCCAAAGGTTAAAGAAATAACAGATAAAAAAATAATTATCTTGCTTACTATATCCAAGCTGATGAAATGGCTGAGGCAGTAGGACAATTGAATCTATACACAGCACCAGTAGTTATACTATTTTTACAATGGAAAAGAAATCCATAGACAAGCTAGATTTATTGACTTTTTCTGAATTAGATTACAGAATAAAACAAACTTTATAGAAAATAAAAAAATAGCACCTATTCCAGTAAGTGCTATTTTTGCTTTTCTTTTAAATTTTTTTACTTTCTTTCGCTAATTAATTATAACATATAATCTTTAATAGTATAAATATTAAGTCCGATTCTTAGAAATCTTCCCAACCATCAATAGAAGAACTCATATTGTAACTTGTAACTGTTCCTTCAAAGAGTTAGATTTAACATTTCCTTCTCCTTCAGTATCAGCAAATCTTTCTAAAGTGTTTGTATGGATTTTTTTATTGAAAAATCCAGAATATAGAGGTTCTAAACCTAATGATTTTTAATCTTTCATTAGCTAGCCATTTTGTATAAGCTTCTGTTGTTTGAGAAGTTATACCCAATACTCTATTTCCAATTATATGTTCTGTCCAGTTAATCTCTTGTTCAACAGCTGTTTTAAACATAGAATAGATTGTTTCAGCTGAGAAAGAAATTCAGGATAATCATTTTTGATTTCCTTAACTATACTTCTGAAAAAGAACAACATGTGATAGTTCATCTCTATTGATAAGTCTTATAATATCAGAAGTTCCTACCATCTTATTTCTACTTGCTAGAAGATAGAAAAAGTTAAATCCATTATAGAAATATAATGATTCAAGTAAGTAGTTTGCTATTATAACCTTAGCAAAATTTTTCATCTGATTGCTCATCTATGAAATCTTGATATATCTTTTGCAATAAAACTATTTCTTTCAAATAATACCTTATCATCTCTCCATTTATCATAGATTAAATCTCTACTTTGTTTTTGGAAGTATAGATTCAATTATATATTGATAAGATTGAGAATGTATAGCTTCTTGGAAAGTTTGTATAGCCAATAACATATTAACTTCTGGTGCAGTTACATGGTCTGAAATATTAGGAATATTATTCGTTTGTATACTGTCTAAGAAAATTAAGAATGACAATATTCCATCATAGGCTTCTCTTTCAGGTAAAGTTAAATTTTTCATAATCGTTTTTTTATCCTGAGTTAAATCAACCTTTTTCTGGTATCCAGAAATTCGCCATCATAGTTCTATACAATTGATTGGCCCATTGATATCTAACATTATTCAAGTTAAAAAGGTTAGTTGAATTTCCCTTTATTATTTTTCTTGCATTTAATGTATCATCACCTTCTGGATTAAATAATTTCTTTCTATCCACTACAGCTTTCACACTCCTCTTTTTCTGAAATATTATTTGTATTCTTTTTGAATTGTTCTTATATAGTAGACACTCTTACATCCCTCTTCCCAAGCTGTTATTAAAGTGTCATAAATATCTTTGGCTTTAATATCTTTGTTTAAGTCAAAGACCATTTCCATTGATACTCCCTGTGTTGTCCACGAACCTATCTTTGCCATTATTTTTACATAACTGATAGGATTTACATTTTTAAATTCTGGATAGAACCAAGCTCTATCTTTTAAATGTTTAACTGTTCTTGGTATAGCTCCTCTTTGATTTTTTTCAATGAAGAACCTTGAGAATGTTGGAGTTACAGAAGCAGTTGATCCCATCAATAATGATGTTGATGTATTTGGTGCTATTGCTGTTAGCTCTCCATTTCTTAGTCCATTAGCTTCTACTAAATAAAAAGGCTTCATTCCATTCATCTTTAAATTTAGAATTAGCTTCATACCATTCTCTTTTCTTTCCAAAAGAATATAGCTTGATCCCATTTAGAACCTTTGAAAAGCCTTGTATGCTCCTCTATCTTTTTGCCAATAATGCTGAAGCTTTTTATTGAATAAAGTGCTATTCTTTCAAATAATTCATTTATCTCATTGATTGACTCTTCATAGATCATATATTCTCTTGCCAAGTAGTCAGCAAGTCCCATTGCCCCTACTCCTATTGTTCTATATAGTAAGTTATGTTTATTTGATTCTTTTTAATGGTGTAACAGTTAAATCTATAGTATTGTCTAAAAGCTCTCACTGCTAAAGCAACATGTTTTTCTAATTCATCAGAAGTAAGTTCTGCTAGGTTAAGAGAAATTAAGTTACAAGTGTGAATTTCTCCCATTTCACTTCTTCTTATAGATGTGTTTCCATCTTCTTCCTCAACAAAAATTTATAGTTGGTTTGAAGTTTGAGAAAACTTTCCATACATAGATTTCCATTACCTATCATTCCCATATGAGAATTGTGGTTTACTTCGTTTGCTCTATCTTTAAAAGAAAGATATATGGCATTCCAGTTTCCAGTTGAGTTTTTCATTATGCTTTTTAAACAGTTCCTTAGCACTTAAAAACTCTCTTTAACTTAATGTCATTATCTTTCTCTAGCTTCTCATATAGATTCTCAAATTCATAGCCATAAAAGCTCACAAAGCTCAACTCCATATTTTTTTCTAATTTCATATGGATCAAATAGAGTCCAAGACTCATTATTTTTTTACTCTTTCATAAATAAGTTAGAGCATACAACTTGTGGATAGATATCATAAGCCTTTTCCTCTTTGATCTCCATTTTTCAGTTTGAAGTTCTAAGAAAGTTTCTATATCTAAATGCCAAGTATCTAAAGCAACTGTAACAGCTCCTGCTCTTCTACCTTGTTGATTTACTGCAACTGCTGTATCATTTATTATTCTAATCCAAGGTACAACTCCCACCACTTGCATTGTAATAACCATTTACCATAGAACCTTTTTGCTCTTATTCTTGAAACGTTTTACCCTACTCCTCCACCATTTTTTTACTAATTCTTGCTATTGAGTCTATATTATAGAAAATAGATTCTATATTATCATCTATTGCAGTTATAAAAGCAAGATGATAAGTTTACCATTAGGTATTCTAAGATTAGCAAGTATTGGTGTTGCTAGTGATAATTTTTCTAAGTGATAGAGCATTATAGAATTCTTTTACTATATTTACTCTTGTTTTCTCCCTTCTTTTTTTCATTTAATGCCAACATCATAGATATAGTCATAAATGTTTCTTGAGGTAGTTCATAAGTTTTTCCCATCATGTTTGATAAGATATCTATTAACAAGCATATTTGCTCCAGCATAGTCATAAACCATATCTCTATTTAAATCTATTAGTTGAGATATTTGATTTAATTCTTCTTCTGTATATGTAAGTAGTCTTTCATCATACAGACCTAATTCAACCATATGCTTTATAGTCTTAGCAAAAATCTCCATAAGAAAACTTTCTTGAATGGTAAACTTCTCTTTCAGCTTCCATCATCAGTAATCTTCCTGCTACATAAGCCCAGTCACTTTCTTCAAAAGCTTGTCATAGTAACAGCTGTATTTATTAAAGAGGCTTGTATCTTTTTGAGTTGTGATATTTTTCTTCATAGATTGAATCTATATTACTTTCTAACTCAACCATATTTACTTCTAAACCATCACAGGCTCTTAAAAGTTTTTTTCTCTTATCTTTCTCTATATTTAAATCTTCAACTATGTTATCTCTATTGATAACCTTTTCTTCTCTCGTTAGTCATTAGATCACCTTTAAGAAGGCTTCCATTGAGTAGACTGTGTCGTTGTATTCTATTACTGGTGCACTCATAATTCTTGCTTTACTAGCAACTATCATAAGTGTTTTTACATCTTCAATGTATTCAAATTCAATGTTTCTATCTGTTAATATCCCTTTTAAAGATGTACATTTGCTACAGTTTTTCCTTACCATAAACTTTAATCATTTCTAAACACTCCTTAAACTCATTATTTTCCATATATTGTGTGAAAAATAAAATAATAACACAATATATAGTGTTATCAACCTATTAATTTTATTATATAAAACGAAAAAAAAAGTAAAAGTAAATCTTTTTAATTTTTATTATAAAAAAATATATTTTTACTTTTTCCTACTTTATATGAATTATAGTTCTTTTTTTAACTTATTATCATTAGTAGACATCATTTACAAAAAAATTTTTTTCTTTTTATAGTTCAATTTTTTTATGTTATAATCAAAAAAAATATTATTTTTAAAGGTAGGCGGATTATGAAAAAAATATATGACTTAAATTTAGTTGAAAGAAATGATGTTGCAGAAAATACTATTGAACTAATTTTTCACTAAACCAAGTGATTATGAATTTAAAATAGGGACAATATACATTTTTTTAAATGTAGGGGAAGATCCTCAAGATAAAAAAACTTTGCTAGAGCTTTATCTATAGCTTCTCACCCTGATGAAGATCTATTAAGATTTGTTATGAGAACTAGTGATAGTGAATTTAAACAAAGATGTTTAGCTATGAAAAAAAAGGTGACAGTGCAACTGTTACTAAAAGCAACTAGGAAGCTTTTGGTTTTTAAATTTTTCTGATAAAGAAATTGTTTTCTTAATTTCAGGTATAGGTATTGCACCAATTATACCAATGCTTATGGAACTTGAAAAAAATTAATTATCAAGGTAAGGTTAGCTTATTCTATTCTAATAGAACTTTAGCTAAAAACAACTTATCATGAAAGATTAGGAAGCTATAATATTAAAAAAATTATAACTACAATCCTGTATTCACAGGGTATACAACCTAGAATAAACATAGATTTATTAAAAGAAAAAAATTAGATGATATCTATGATGCTCACTACTATATTATTGGAACTGGTGAATTTCATAAAAAAACTATGAAAAACACTTTTTTAGAAGAAAATAATATCAACAAAGACCACTATTTAGTTGATAATTTTTGGGTAAAAATAAAATACTTATAATTATATAAAAAAAGTAAAAAAATAAATGAATTATTTTTTTACTTTTTTTATTTTATTAATTTTTCTTTTAAAAAGTGATAAAAAAATAAAAAAACACACTGAATAGTGTGTTGAATTTCTAAAATGGCGCTTCCTAATGGACTCGAACCATTGACGCTGCGGTTAACAGCCGCATGCTCTACCGACTGAGCTAAGGAAGCAACAATTGCTTGGCAAATCCATACTCTCCCAGGCCGCTTCCAGCCAAGTACCATCAGCGTATATGGGCTTAACTTCTAGGTTCGGAATGTAACTAGGTGTACCCCCATAGCTATACTCACCAAGCATATATATTGTATCACATAAATTTATTATGTGCAAGTCTGAACACTTGAAACTATATAGTAAAAAAACAAACTTAGATTAAAACTTCGATAATTAGTATTGGTCAGCTAAATGCATTACTGCACTTACACCCCCAACCTATCAACCTCCTAGGCTCGAAGGTATCTTAAAGAATACTTATCTTGAAGTTAGTTTCCCGCTTAGATGCTTTCAGCGGTTATCTATTCCAAACGTGACTACCCAGCTGTGCCACTGGCGTGACAACTGGTACATCAGAGGTTTGTCCATCCCGGTCCTCTCGTACTAAGGACAGGTCTTCTCAATATTCTAACGCCTACAGTGGATAGGGACCGAACTGTCTCACGACGTTCTGAACCCAGCTCACGTACCGCTTTAATGGGCGAACAGCCCAACCCTGGGACCTTCTCCAGCCCCAGGATGCGATGAGCCGACATCGAGGTGCCAAACCCTACCGTCGATATGGACTCTCGGGTAGGGATCAGCCTGTTATCCCCAGGGTAGCTTTTTATCCGTTGAGCGACGACCCTTCCATTCGGAATCGCCGGATCACTATGTCCTGCTTTCGCATCTGCTCGACCCGTCAGTCTTGCAGTCAAGCTCTCTTATGCCATTGCACTCTATGGTTGATTTCCATCCAACCTGAGAGAACCTTTGAACGCCTCCGTTACTCTTTCGGAGGCGACCGCCCCAGTCAAACTGCCCACCTAGCACTGTCTCCGTGGCTACAAACCACAGATTAGAATTTCAGCATTGAATGGTTGGTATTCCACCGATGACTCCGATATAGCTAGCGCCATATCATCTCAGTCTCCCAACTATCCTATACATGCAATGCCAAAACCCAATACCAAGCTACAGTAAAGCTCCATGGGGTCTTTCCGTCCTACTGTAGGTAACCGGTATCTTCACCGGTAATACAATTTCACCAGGCCTCCCGTCAAGACAGCGCTCAAATCATTACACCATTCGTGCAGGTCGGAACTTACCCGACAAGGAATTTCGCTACCTTAGGACCGTTATAGTTACGGCCGCCGTTCACTGGGGCTTCAATTCGGAGCTCTCACTCCTCCTCTTAACCTTCCAGCACTGGGCAGGTGTCAGCCCATATACATCGCCTTCCAGCTTAGCATAGACCTGTGTTTTTTTGTTAAACAGTTGCTTGAGCCTCTTCACTGCGACCCTCGAGCGCTTTGTATCGCGTGGATACTGACCCTCAAGGGCTCCTCTTCTCCCGAAGTTACGAGGTTATTTTGCAGAGTTCCTTAACGAGAGTTAGCCTGTCCGCCTTAGATTTCTCATCCTGACCACCTGTGTCGGTTTTGCAGTACGGGCAGTCAAATATTAACGTTAGAAGCTTTTTCTTGGCAGCGTGGGATTTGCGCATTCATCTTACGACTGTATATCATACCTCAGATATAACTCAATGGATTTTTCCTATCAAGTCATCCTACATACTTCTACGGACACTTCCGTTCGTCCGCGCACATACCCTTCTGCGTCCCTCCATCACAATATATGACTGGCACAGAAATATTAATCTGTTTTTCCATTCGCCTACGCATTATAGCCTGGGCTTAGGGTCCCGGCTTACTCAGGGAAGACAAGCTTTACCCTGAAAACCTTGGTCTTCCGGCGAGGGGATTCTCGCCCCCTTTCTCGCTACTTATTCCTGCATTCTCACTTCTGATACCTCCAGAGTCAGTTACCCTTCTCCTTCAACGGCCTACAGAACGCTCTCCTACCAATCCTTACGGATTCCACAGCTTCGGTTTATAACTTAGCCCCGTTACATTGTCGGCGCAGAGACTCTCGACTAGTGAGCTATTACGCACTCTTTAAAGGTATGGCTGCTTCTAAGCCAACCTCCTAGTTGTTTGTGAATCTCCACCTCCTTTCCCACTTAGTTATAATTAGGGACCTTAGCTGGTGGTCTGGGTTGTTTCCCTTTCGACAATGGAAGTTAACTCCCATAGTCTCACTCCTGAGCTATAAATTATGGTATTCGGAGTTTGATTGATTTCAGTAAGCAATACGCCCCCTAGATCATTCAGTGCTCTACCCCCATAATTGAACACTCAAGGCTGTACCTAGATACATTTCGGAGAGAACGAGCTATCTCCTGGTTCGATTGGCTTTTTCACCCTAAACCTACCTCATCCCCCAACTTTTTCAACGGCGGTGGGTTAGGGACCTCCACTGTGTCTTACCACAGCTTCATCCTGGACAGGTTTAGATCACCAGGGTTTCGCGTCTACGCCAAACGACTAAATCGCCCTATTAAGACTTGGTTTCCCTTCGGCTCCGTTATACTTAACCTCGCCGTTTAACGTAACTCGCAGGATCATTCTCCAAAAGGCACGCCATCACCATTACTGGCTCTGACCGCTTGTAAGCACACAATTTCAGGTTCTATTTCACTCCCTCCAGGGGTTCTTTTTCACCTTTCCCTCACGGTACTATGCGCTATCGGTTAGTAAGAGTATTTAGCCTTATGAGATATGGTCCTCACAGATTCACACAGAATTCCTCGTGTTCCATGTTACTTGGGAGCAGAGTTATATGTGTAAGGATTTACTTGTACAGGACTTTCACCTTCTACGGTTCGCCTTTTCCAGACAATTCCAATTCATCAATACACTATATTGAATATCTTACAGTTCTTCACTACTCTGTCCCTCAACCCCTTAAATACAATGGCTGTATCCTTGACATATTTAAGGTTTGAGGCTTGACCCATTTCGCTCGCCGCTACTTTGGGTATCGTTTTTTTACTTTCTTTTTCCTCGCGTTACTTAGATGTTTCAGTTCACGCGGTTCCCTCTTTCGTATTAAGACTCCATCTTAATAGATTGCTCCATTCGAAATCCTAGACTCTTACGTTCGATTGCAACTTATCTAGGCTTATCGCAGCTTACCACGTCCTTCATCGGCTCTTACTACCTAGGCATCCTTTGTGTGCCCTTAATTATTTTAACCTATTTTTTTGACAGCTAACTCTAAGAAATTGTTAGAGTTAATTTTTTTCTTGTTTGTTCTACTATATAGTTTCCAATGTTCAGATAATTTAATGGTGGAGATAAGCGGGATCGAACCGCTGACCTACGCAGTGCAAGTGCGTCGCTCTCCCAAACTGAGCTATATCCCCATATGGTGCGTTTGAGTGGACTTGAACCACCGACCTCACGCTTATCAGGCGTGTGCTCTAACCAGCTGAGCTACAAACGCATTGTTGATAAGTCCACACAAGAACATTACCAATAGAATAGAGAAAGACATATACTCCTTAGAAAGGAGGTGATCCATCCGCACGTTCCCGTACGGATACCTTGTTACGACTTCACCCCAATCGCTAATCACACCCTCGGAGCATCCCTCCTTACGGTTAGGCCTGCTACTTCAGGTGCAACCAACTCTCGTGGTGTGACGGGCGGTGTGTACAAGACCCGAGAACGTATTCACCGCGACATTGCTGATTCGCGATTACTAGCGATTCCAACTTCATGTACTCGAGTTGCAGAGTACAATCCGAACTAAGAATAGTTTTTCTGAGATTAGCTCCACCTCACGGCTTTGCGACTCTCTGTACTACCCATTGTAGCACGTGTGTAGCCCAGCGTATAAGGGGCATGATGACTTGACGTCATCCCCACCTTCCTCCTGCTCATCGCAGGCAGTATCGCATGAGTCCCCAACTAATGATGGTAACATACGAAAGGGGTTGCGCTCGTTGCGGGACTTAACCCAACATCTCACGACACGAGCTGACGACAGCCATGCACCACCTGTCTTTAGGTTTCACCGAGTGACACTGAAACATCTCTGTCTCATTCCTAAGATGTCAAACGCTGGTAAGGTTCCTCGCGTTGCGTCGAATTAAACCACATGCTCCACCGCTTGTGCGGGTCCCCGTCAATTCCTTTGAGTTTCATACTTGCGTACGTACTCCCCAGGCGGATTACTTATCGCGTTAGCTTGGGCGCTGAGGTTCGACCCCCAACACCTAGTAATCATCGTTTACGGCGTGGACTACCAGGGTATCTAATCCTGTTTGCTACCCACGCTTTCGCGCTTTAGCGTCAGTATCTGTCCAGTAAGCTGGCTTCCCCATCGGCATTCCTACAAATATCTACGAATTTCACCTCTACACTTGTAGTTCCGCTTACCTCTCCAGTACTCTAGTCATGCAGTTTCCAACGCAATACAGAGTTGAGCCCTGCATTTTCACATCAGACTTACATAACCACCTAGACGCGCTTTACGCCCAATAAATCCGGATAACGCTTGTGACATACGTATTACCGCGGCTGCTGGCACGTATTTAGCCGTCACTTCTTCTGTTGGTACCGTCATTTTTTTCTTCCCAACTGAAAGCACTTTACATTCCGAAAAACGTCATCGTGCACACAGAATTGCTGGATCAGACTTTTGGTCCATTGTCCAATATTCCCCACTGCTGCCTCCCGTAGGAGTAAGGGCCGTGTCTCAGTCCCCTTGTGGCCGTTCACCCTCTCAGGCCGGCTACCCATCATCGCCTTGGTGAGCCGTTACCTCTCCAACTAGCTAATGGGACGCAAAAGCTCTCTCACAGCGCATATAGCTTTCATAATCTTAGGATGCCCTAAAATCATAATATCAGGTATTAGCATTCGTTTCCAAATGTTGTCCCTAACTGTGAGGCAAGTTCTTTACGCGTTACTCACCCGTCCGCCACCCAAACCGAAGTTCAAGTAGACTTGCATGTGTTAAGCATTCTGTCAGCGTTCATCCTGAGCCAGGATCAAACTCTTCGTTCAATCTTTTTTTAATAGCTCAATTTTGCTATTTTTTTATTTAACACCAAATTTATGGTTGCTTTTTTTGTCTTTTTCTCTATTCTGTTGCTAATGTCCTTGTCTCGTTGACATCGTCTATAATAACATTTTTTTCATAAACTTTGTCAACACAATTTTTTTAATTTTTTTAAAATTTATTTTTTATAATTTTTATCTTATATTTCAATAAAAAAATAAATTCTTTTTTTGATAAAAAAATTTCTTGATAAAAACTTTTAAAAATAAAGAAAAAAAACTCCTAAATTTTTTTAGAACTTAGGAGTCTTTTTGTTAAAATTAATTAATTTTTTTAAAGCATACAAAAAAACAAGCTACCCCATATGACAACATAGGAATTATACATTGTGAAACAAAGATATACTTATATGTATCTTTTAATTTAGTTTTTTGCTATTGTATTTACTACTATTATTCCTGATGCAAAAAGGCATAGCATCTAAACCTGAAGATGCTATAGCAGCCATTCTATGTAAAACTTCTACTGGTATTTCTGTTTTTAAGCAATTCTAAGCTAAAGTTTTTCTAAATAAATTGTAAGTCCTCCCACTGATGAAGCTGTTATCATACAAATTATATTAATAACTATAAACATTGATGTAAGAGGACTTGCTTTTTATTTTTAATTGTCCAGTCAACTATACTTTTTGAAAGCTGTTGTTTTTTTGATACTACTCCTCCAAATGAAATTATAGATGCTGTCATAAAAAGAACTTCTACTCCATTTTTTTATTCCTATTTCCAAATCTTTCTTTATATTAAGATTTTTTTCTAAAAAAATAACTATACTTAAAATAATTGAAATACTTATTCCTATACATAGAGCAAAAATTTGATGATTTCATAGCAAATATGTTAATTAAACAATAGTTGATTACTAATAATGTCAATAGAGGTGTATAGGCCAAAAATTATTTCTAATTTTTGTATTTTTTTCTCTATGTTCTCTAATTTTTTTCACCTTCATCTAAAAATAAATTTTTTTATCTGTTTTTCTTTAATTTTTTTATAACATAACTATAAAAAAATAATAGTCACATAAAAAAATAAAAAAATAGATGTTAGTATTCCTATAAGTGGCGCCGAATAAATAGTTGTTCCAAAATATTTAGTTGGAATTGTATTTTTGAATTGAAGGTGTTCCAGGAAAAAAACTACCATAGTTATTGAGGCTGGAATTGCTAATATCAATCCTGGACAAACTTCTTTTTGGTATATTTAATTTTGAAAATAAAAAGACATATGGGATATACAGAAAAAGACTATTACAAAAAAATATTTATTCCACCATAAGATAAAATAAAAGTAATAATAAGTATAATCAATATAGCTCTTTTTTTCTTCTATTTTTACTTGCTAAAGATTTAGCTATAATTACTGATGCTCCACTCTTTTTCCATAATCTTTCCAAAAAAATAGATGAAAGTATAAAAAAAGCAGAAACCAGTTTCCCACAAAATTCTTAAAAAAAGGATGAGTATGTTTCAAAAAAATTACTTCTTCAATATTTAAACTATTAGTCAAAAGCAAGGAATAGAGTTGATATTATAGATATTATCCATATATTCCAACCCTTAAAGATTAAGAATATTAATAGTATAAAAGTTAATAAAAGTCCTATTGTATTAATTTCCATATGTCACACCTCTTATTGTCCTCAAAGTGATTTCCATTTATCTTTATAATTTTTTTCAGCATTTTTTTAGAAAATTTAAATATCTTTTTCTATAATTTTTCTATAATTTCACTATCTATTTTTTTATATCTTGACTCTCAGTTTCTATACCACAATATAGGTACTTTTAATACAGGTTTAAAAATCTAATATTTTTTTACATAATTCTCAAAAGCTTATTTCTGAGATTTCTTTTTTTACCACTAATATTGATATCAAATACAAGATAATTATTTAAATATTTAATGTTAGGAGAATTATCTTCATAATGCTCTCCATCATTATCTCTTACTCTACTTTTTTTGAATTCCCCATTATGTAATTATTTAAAACAATTGTATGATCGTCTCCTAAGACTTCTATATTATTTTTCTTTTAATTTTTTTACATAAAAAGATTTCCCAGACTTTGTATCTCCTATTAAAAAGAAGGCTTTTTCCTTTCCCATAAGCAAGTCCTGAATGTAATCCTATACCCTCATTGCAAACTATATACCTGTCAACTATCATTCTCAACATATAAAAAAAGCCTACCTTCTGTTAAATTTTTTTATCACCTATATTAGCGATATTATTTTTTTCATCAATGAAAAAAATATCTCCATTAAACGTGATTTTAAATTTTTTTCTTCTACAAGCTCATCTGTTATTCTATATGCTAGTTTACTTTGAAAATATTCACTATTTAGTATTTTTTTCTTCAAATAAACTTTCTGGTTTAATTAATAATATATTATTTTTTTACTTGAATTTCCATAAATTCTCCTAAAGTTTTTTTAACATTTCTTCTATATTGTCAAATATAAAACCTAATTTTTTTGACTTTCTTCTACATTTAAAAGAAACATCTTTTTGGTCTTAAAGGATCGTTTTGAATCTTCTGGGGAAATATATTGACTATCCAAATTATAAAACTTAGCAATTTTTTTAAGCCAAACTCATATCTACTTATTCTTTCTCCACCACAACAATGTAAAAATACCATTTATATTTTTTTATTAATAACTTCTTTTTATTTGTCTATAAATTAATTCAACTGATGTTGGACTCATATATTCATTTTTGAGGTAAAATTATCTTTTCCCTACTTTTTAAGCTTATATATAATATGGTCTATAATAAATCCTTGAACTAGTAATTTATCATTTTTTTGACACTATCAAAAAAATTTCTCTTTGATTTTCTGGAATTTTTCCCGAAATCAAGAGCTGTTCTACAAATTGTTATATTTTTTTATCTTTTTCTTTCAATAAATCATTTTTCCACTTTTTAATTTTAATTCTCCATAATAATTTATAGGAGAGCATAAACTATCTTCTTTGTAATTTCCTAACTTTCCATCAAATACTTGATCAGCTTGAAATAAATAAAAAAATTTTTGCTTGATGTTTTTTTAGATAATCTATATAAATCCATTGTAGCTTGATAATTAATTTCATAACATTCTTTTTTTATTATTCTCACATTTAATTAAAAGCCTTTTTCAGCTCCTAAATGAATAACTATATCTATCTTATTTTTGTAAAAAAATTTCTTCTAATAAATTTTTTTATCTCTGATATCTCCTAAATAAAAATTTATCCCATATTTTTTTCTTTATCATCAACTATATCTAAGCCAATAATTTGAAAATCTTTCATTAATTCCTTTCCAATATACTGACCTATAAATCCATTAATTCCTGTTATTAAAATTCTTTTTTTCTTTTGTTTCTACATCGAATATTTTTATAGATAAACGCTCTACTTTCTTTAGAAAAAAACGCTCCCAATTTCTTATAGATTTTTATAATATCTAAGTCTCCCTTTGTTTTTTTGTTCTTCTCTATAAAATTCTTTATATTTTTAGTAATATTTCTTGATGTAAACTTAATATCTCTTTATTAAAAAAATAACTTTAAAATTTGGATTATGAATAAACTTATTATGAAGTACTCCAGAAAAAAATCTTCATCAATTTTTTTAGATACTTTGGTAATATATAAACATTGTACTCATCTTTTTTTCTTTGATTTTTCTTATAAATGTACTTTTTCACCCTTAAAATTATAGTAATCATTATATGGATATTCTTCAGCATCTGTTAATTTTTTCTTAACAATATCTCATTTTTCTTTAAAGCCTGAATTTATCATATTTTTTTCAAATAATTTATATCAATGAAATCAAGAGAAACTTTTTACATCATTTATCACTAATTTTTGTTGCAAATAAGTCAATAGTTTTTTTGATGCTATACTTTCTTTTTATAACCTCAAAAAAATTAGAATTTAAAAATGGACTTCCTTCTATTTTTATTCAAATCATCATATATGATTATGCAATCTAAGTCTCCATATACTTCTCTTTCATTCAAACCTTTGTAGGCTACTGAACCAATAATTACTAAATTTAATAGTCTTTCCTTACAAAAACTCTTCCATATAATTAATTGTTGAAACTAAATTTTTGATACTTAGCTAATTCTTCCAATTGTAATGCTCCCCCTTATCAAAAATTATTCTTAGTATTCCATAAATTTTTACATGTTTAAATTTGCTAATTCTTATTTTTTTCTCCATTTACTATTTTTGTCTTCTCCATCTCTATAGGAAAAATCCATATAAAGGAATAAATCCATTTTTGGCTTCTGTAACTAAAAGTATAAACATAACCCCAATTCCCTTGTGCTATAATACAATCTTTTTTTCTTTTTAAATTGTTATTCATAAAAAAATTTTTTTAATTTTTTTCTAAATCTTTCTCATAGTTCTCATCACAAAAAAAACATTTGACCATATTTTTTTGTAAATCTTCCGGTAAAAAAATTATCTCTTCCACTCCATATTTTACTTTTTAATTCATTTTTTTCTGTATATCATCTAAGTCATGTGATAAAAAAACTATTACTTTATGTTCTACCTTTTTTTCATTTCTTTTTTTACATCCTTTTCATATTGTAAAAAAATGATTTATTATATGCTTCTTTATTTTCTAGTAAAGCATCTAACTCTTTTTAAACATTTTTCTATTTCTTCCTCTATTTTTTTCTAATGGAAAATACATTTCTCTCAAATTTATATGGGCACCTTCATTTCTAATAATATTCAAATATTCGTATTTTTTTATAGAAATCATATAACTCTTTATGACCATACCTAGATGATTCCTCTAAGAAATCTTTTTTTATTCTTTGCTCTGCCTCTTTATTAGGCATATCTTTTTTCAATTAACATTTTTTTAATATCAAATCCCACAATAAAAAAAGTGCTTGAGCAAAATTATTGAAACCTAGTTGATTTCTTACAGTTTCTTTAGCTTTTAAATATTTATTTGTTCCTTTATATATATTTTTTTCTTTGATAAAATTTAATATATCTTCTTCTATTTTATTTTTCTACAAAATGAAAATTTTTCAATTTCATTTTTCATCTTATCAACTATAGAAATCTGATTAAAAATTGTATACTTTCGAAATCTTCTCCATCAGTTTTTTTAATTCAACATTTATATCAATTTTTTTCATCAAATTTATTATATGATTTAAATTCATCAACTGTTTTTAAATAAATTCATTACTGAATTTACTCTATCTAAATCTTTTTACGTCTACTATTCCTTTTTTTATTATTGGGATATATACTAACTTTTTTTATTCTAATCATTCCCAAAAGCTCTAAACAATGTAAATTTATATAGTTCAAAAAGCTAATATCTCTGAAAGAAAATGTAAAGTCATAAGTTATAGAGTACTTCTTACCTCCCCTAATTAACTTTTTCAGCTATTTTTTTCAAAATATTTATTTCTTTCAATTTCAGAAAAAGAATTATCGATCACAATTGCTTCAAATTTTTTTATCTAATTTTTTTAATTCCTTATTTAAAGTTTCTTCAAATTCTTTCTCTGGAATATCAATTGTTATATCATTTTTCTCTTTTTATATCAAGCTTTTTCTTCTAATATCCAATTATCAATAAATTTATTCCAAGCATTTGAATAGAGTCCTATTAAAAAAATATCTTCTCAAACTTAGCATCTTTCATTAAAGCTTTGAATGAAAAATCTAGTTGATAAATTTTTGTTTTTTTATAACTCACTACTTCATAATTATTGGCATTCCCTATATTTACTATTAAAAACCTCAGAATATTTTTTTCTTTTTTTGTATTTTTGATAAAAATTTTTCTTCTATAGTTTTTATGTAATATTTCATAACTAACACCTTTCATACTATAAGGATGAACTATACTATTTCTTATATTTCTTAAATTAGATAAATTAGTTGCTTCATATTTTTGCTATAATTCCTAAAGGTTCATTTTGATAACTCTAAATGATAGTCTAATAAAGTATCTTTTTCTAGTGTCTTTGATAATAATTTTTCTCCACTGTTCTATTTTAGTTTCTATAATTTTTTTCTTTGGATATAAACTGTATATTGCCATTTTTTTACTTTTTAAAAATTTTTTTAAAGAGTCAACTAGTTCATTTGTTAAATTATATTGTGTATAAACATATATCTTTTTTTAATATATATTTTTAGGCTATTATCTTTTAAACGTCCCATAAATTTCATTGGACAAGCATACTTGGAAAAAAAGCACTTATCTCATCAGTATAATCTAATTTATCTAAAAAAATCTTTTTAGTGATATAGTTTCATAAATTTTTTTCTATCTCCATCTTTCTCTTTTTGTATACAATATTTCTATATTATTTTTTTATAATTTTTTTCCAACAATCAAATTTAAAAGTTGAACTACAAAAAAATAGGAAGATCTCTTTTTCCCACCAGTTATATCTACCCATATCTTTTCTGAATTCATCATTAATTCTTGTAGTTCATAGATATAATCTATCATTTCTTTCTTTGCTAAATCTTCTTCAAAGTATTTTTATTATAATCTTATCTTTTTAATTTTTGCATCATTTAGAAAAAAACTCTTTTTATAGTTTCTAAATCTGGAATTTCTTTTAGAAACTCCAGATTTTTCCTCACATGCTTTTTTTCACCATAATATTTTAAATACATTAACTTATAAAAAAATCCCATGAGCTATTAGAATTACCAAAACATATAATTTTATCAAATTCTATCTCTTGAAAATAAACTTCTAAGAAATATTTATTAAGATGCATTTGATTATTAAATATACATGATGCATTTTTGAGATTTTTTTCATTAAGTTTATTTCCCAATGAAAACATTAATATATTACTCATTTTCCATCTCCATCATTTCTATCATCTGAAATTTTTACTTATTCTTATATCTTTTTCATCACTACCATTAATACAAAGTAAAATTGCATATAAAAGATTCTTATTTTTTTCTTTTTCTTCAAACTCTATTCTAGAAATTATTTCTATTTTTTTAAATCAATTAACTTCTCTATTAATACATATAATTTTTTAAAAAAATATTATTTAATGAAAGTCTTCTTAAAAGTTCTTCATCATTCTTATAAAATTCTCTATATCTAAAAAAACTGAATATATAAGTTCCAAAATATATGTAATACCCAAAATTTGCCATCTTTTTTTGATTATCCACTCCATTTTTTTAATTTATTTTCTAATACATCTATACTATTTTTCAAAAATAATTAATCAATAATTCTTTATTAATATTAAATATAAAATCTCTATTTTTTTCCAAATAGCTTTAGATAATATTTCCACTTTTTTTCTTCAAAATTTAAACTACTTTTTTTCTATACTATTAAATAATTTTTTTACTATATTCATTATTTAAATTACCTAACCCGTAACCTATAAATTTTTATAATATTATTTTTTTCTTATAGTTTTTTTATTTTTTTCTTTTTTCTATAATATCTAAGGCAATGTTATAATAATCTTCTCCTAAATCTTTTGATATTAATGATAATATATAAAATATATATCCTTTGTCTTCTATAACATTATACATTTCTACTAAAAAAATTTACTTATATCCTTTAGATATTCTTTAAAAATCTTTTTGGACAAGTAAAATCTTCTATACTCTTTCCATCTGCAAATAAGGTATGTAATAAAAAAATTAAACTTCCATTGTATATAGGGTTTATTCCTCCAAGTATTTTTATTAACTCCTTTTTTTACCCCCATTATTTCATAATCAACATATTTTTTTATTAGAAACTTTGATATTTATTGCTCTATAATGCCCTTTATGATTTTTCTATATTAAACTCTATTTGATTCAAATAAGAATTACAATCTTCTGGAATTAAAAAAATTTATCTTGATAAATAAAAAAAGAATCTTATAACTTTCTTTTCCTATTATATCTGCATTTGTCTTTATAAAAAGTTCTCCATTTTTTTATCTGTTTTTCCATAAGTTCACAATATTTTTCTAATTTATAATCACTTACTCCTTTAGTCTTTTTCTTTACAAAAAGATATTGTTTTATTTTTCTTTCATTATTTTTTTAATTCTTCTTCATTAAAAAAAATAACTTTAACCTAATATGTTCTTCATTTAATGTATTTAAATTTATATTATATTTTTTTCATATGGAATATATAAATTTTTTTACTTATATAGTCATCTTTTTAATATAAGAGAATTTCCTTTTAATAAATCTAGATTTATATTTTTCTGTATTTAATAAACACCAATTAGTAAAACTTAAAAACAAATATTCTTTATTAGAAATTATCTTTTTGAATTTCAGGATTATCCCAATCTTCTCTATCTGGAAATTGTGGATATTTTTAAATTCTTATATTCATATTCTTTTCTTTCTTCCCAAACAACTTTAACTCTTGTAAATTCTTTTTGATTTAACTGGTGTAAAAATATAATTCATAGGGGTCATCTGAGCCATAAGTATATGATAATTCTAACTTACATTCTATATCTTCTTTTTAAAAGTATTTCTATGTTTTTACAAATGCTTCATATATAATCTCTTCATTTTCGATCTTCTCCAACCAATGTAAATTTATGTTCATCTTTACCCTTTATTAAAGTAATATGCTCTTTTTACTGGTATTGACTGCCTTTGATTATATGTAGGTAAAATAGCTTCTTTTTGCTTTTATTAAATCAAATCTTCCATACATTTTCTTTATTCCTAAATAAGGTAAATAATCTTTCCATAAGATTACTTCATTTTTATCTTTATTCAATTCATTTAGAATTTTTATGATATCTACTGCAACCTACAACTAGTTCTTCTAACTTTAAATTAGTAAAAAGTTTTTATAATAGTTTTCATTTATTTCTAGATTATTTTTTTAATGTTATTATATGAAGATTTTTCTTTAGTAATTTCTTGATTATTCTTTAATATCTCATCTACTATTTCACTTATATCTATTTTTATTATTTTTTTAATTGAATCAACCATTCCAGAAGTTATTTCAAAGATTTTTATTATTATTTAAAAATTAATTTTTAATTTTTTTCAAATCCTTTTATTAAATCTTCTATTTCCCCTAAAGCTATATAATTCTTCTAATGCTAAATTGTCAATTTTTAAAATTTCTTCTAACTTTTTGAAAAAGAATTATCTATTTCTTTTTTTATTAGTCCAATGTCTTTCCCAAATAAAATTGGAATAACTCTCTTCTTCTTTTCCTCTTAATAAAGTAAATGTTATTTTTTTATTTACTATATCAAAGATTAAGATATTTTTCATTATTTTTTTATACTCATTTTTTTAAATATCTCATTATCATCTAAAAGCATAAACACTAGCTATACTTCTTGGAAGTATTCTTACTTTTTATAAGATAATCTTAATTTCTTACTTAATGTACTTACTTGAAATGGGTCTAGTATATCAGGAAATGTCGTATTTAAAATATTTGATTTTTATATTTCTTTCTATAATTTTTCATAACTCTTCTAAAATTTTCTTCAGTCTTATCATTCTCATTTAAAAATTTTTCGAAAAATAAAGTTTTTTGAAAAAGAAAAATGTTTCTATGTTCTCATTAAAAAAATATTGCTTGTGATTTTTTTCACAAGAAACAAAGTTATTTTGTGAAAACTGCTGAAATAAAAATTTTTATTATTAAAATTTAAAATTTCATCATTCTCATTTACACATATAGGTTTTTATGTGAAATAAATCTGTTGAAATTATCTTTTTCATTTATTAAAACTTCTTCTTCTTTTCTATTATATTTTTTTCTTTTTAACTTTGTATTTTTTTAATATCAGCTAGCTTCACTAACTTGTTTTCAGGACTTATTGCCATGATAGGTCTATCTTCTTCTATTTTATAATCTTTAATATCAACTTTAAAAGGGAGCTGAGGAAATATGTAGTTATTTCCTCTAGCTTTTTAATATTTTTTTAAATTATCTACAATATCAATTCTTTTTATATGCTTCTGATTTATTTGAATACTTTTCTATATCTATATCTAAATCTCTTAATTCATTCCAAGCATTCCAAATTTTTTTCTGTAATTTTTGATCGATAATAAAGTATTATTAGGTGGAAGATTTGTCCATCTCTTTACCTCTTCAAGTTCATCATTTTTTTAAAAAAATATCAATTATTGTATAAAGTTCTATAAATAATTTTTTTCTGTTAACTCTTTTTGGAAGATTATCTAATCTAAGTTCTAAATAATATTTTATTTGTTTCAAAAAAATTCTACAAATAATCTATTTTCTCCAGTGTCTATTGATAACCTTCTTTTTTTATTGATAACATATTTCTAGCACTAGCTAATTTTTTTCTTATTGTATCTCCTGGCTTTCTACTAAGCCATATTATTCCTTTGCTATTAATCTCTTTAACTTTAGAAGCTGGAAGCATAATATCTTCTCTTATTATTTTTTTGTTCTCATATTATTCATTATATAAAGAATTGAATTTTTTTACTTTTTTTCTAAAATATGAAGTAATATATCTTTTTCTATTTCTTCATGATAATTTTTCTAAAAAAATTATCTAAATTATAATCAAAATATTCTGAATAGTCTTTTTTTAGAAGTATTTTTCAAATTTTATTATCCAATCTTGAAGTTCAAATATATCTTTAGCATTAATACCTAAATCTTCATAATTATATTTTTTTCACATAATTCTTTATAAGTCTTTATAAAATTTCCCATTAGTTTTTCCTTTTCAATCTCATTATCATTATTGTTACTAGATAATTCAAATTTTTCCTTTATCTAAATAATCTGCACTACCCCCATACAAATTGTCCAAATCCTTGCTCCTTAGCAAAATTAAAGTCTCTTTTTAAATTATCAAAATTTTTCATCTGATAAAATTTTTAATATCTCATCTAAAAACTTCTTGTCCTTTTTCCTCTAGTTTCAATTCCTCTTAATTTAGGCATAACCTTTTTGAACTATTTGATCTTTCAAAAAGCTAAATCCATATTATTTTTTTAATTCATTTGATAATTCATCTCCTAAATCCTTTTTCTTGTTTCTTTTTCTATTTCATATTGAGCTCTTACATAAGGATGATTAAAAAAATATAATGTTCTATAGATTGCCATACACGATGTCCTAAAGCTCTTCCTACCCTTTCAAGTTCATTATTTATATCTTCAATGATTTTTTTATATTCTTCTATTCTCTTTTTTTGAGCATCTGAAGAAGTATCTTCTTCCCTATTATTTAGCCATTTTTTTCCATATATCTTCTGGTAACATTTTCACTTTATTTTTTTCTATTATTGTATTGATATTTTTTTCATCTCTTTACGACTTTCTAAAGTTTTTAGGTCTTGGAAAATTAATTATGATACCTCTATCTAAAAACTTTATCAGATAAAAGCCTTTGTTGTTTCATCTTGATTCATAGTTCCAGCCCATAAAAATATTTCTTTTTTTAATTTTTAATTTTTAAAGAATTACAATCTGCACCTAATTTTTACTTCTATATATGGTAAATTTTTTAACTTTTCCTCTTCTTTCTTCTAATTTGCTTAAAAAAACTCTGCAAAAATAGTGCTCAACATGTGCTAGATTCATTTCATCAAGTAATACTAAACTCATATATTTATTGTATTTTTTTCTTCATCTATACAATTTGCTAAAAAAATCTTAATAATGGTTGTGTATCAAATCTATTATCAATAGAGTTAAAATATCCTAACATAGACTCTTGACTATCCCAATTTGGTTGAACAGGAACACTTATGAAGTTCAATCCTCCAAATCTTGCATATAATTTAGGAAGTTCTGATTTTTCCTGTTCCGCTGACCCCAGCTAAAACAGTTATTATAGACCAATCTGAAATCTTTAAAGCTGTATGAAAAGCATATAATATTCTTTTTATTTAATTTAATTCCATATTCTTCAGAAGTTTTTTTCTATTTTTCTCCAACCAAGATAGTTCATTAATATCAGTTTCTAGGTATTTTTTTCAGGATAAAGCTTCATAATCTAAGCCACTTCCTTTAATTTGTTGTATTCTTTCTGCTTCTGTCAACAAAGCTCCTTCTGGAGTCATAATTCTACTCAATCTTGCACTTAACTTTTCTTTTTCTTCTTTTTTTCATGTGTATAATCCAATTTTAAAGTATCTATTTCATTTATTAAATTTCTTTTTTTCTCTTTTTAAGGTATCAACTTCTATAATCTCAGTATCATAGCTATTTAATTCGTCATTTAAATCTTTATTCTTATTTTTTTATAATCTTCTAATTCTTTTTTTAGATCATTATAACCTTCAAGTGCTTCATTTGTAGGTCTATTCACCAACTCATTATTCAAATCTTTTTATCTGTTTCTCTTTATCTTTAATAATTTTATGGATATTTTCTATACTTCCATAATTCTCACTAATGTCATTAAATTTTTTTAATTTTTTTCTAATACATCTTTGTACTTTTTCTGAAATTTCTTCAAATTTTTTTCTTTTTACTTGATTTAGTTCAATTTCAACTATTTTTTTCTTTCTCTTTCCTTTTTCTTCTGAAATTTTACTTTCTAAAACTTTTTCGAATTGATTAATTCTTTTTATTTTTCAAGTTCTAATCTTTTTTTGTTCATTTTCATTTTTGTATTTTTTTGGTTATTTATTTTTTTCAATTTCTTTTTTTCAATTCTTCTAATACTTTTTTTCTTCTTTTTTTCTTTCTCTTTTTCAAGTTCTTTTTAAGTCTTCTTTTCTTTTTATCAATTTCTTTACTCAAACTATCTTCTCTTACTTTTTTTCATTTTCATAAAAAGTTATTTAATTCTTCTCTAATTTTTATTTTTTTCTTCAAGTTCAAATCTTGTTCTTTCTTTTCTTAAATCCTCTTCTAATGTTTTTTTCTTTTTCATTTATTTTTTTATTTCTCTTTCTTTTTAAATCTATTTCTTGATCATTTAATTTATTTGCTTTTTTTCAGTTAATCTTTCTGCCTCTTTATTAATACTTTTTTTCTAAAGAATCTACTCTTTTAATTTCTATTTCTAAAAAAAATTTCTATCTTTTTCTAAACTACCTTCTAATTCTTTTCTTTGAGTTTGTAAATTTCTTTCCTTATCTTTTAACTTTTTCTTCTAATATTTTTTTATTTGACTTTCTCTTGAATTTAAATTTTTCTTCTTTTTTTCTTTAATTCTTCTGCTGCAATTTCTAAACTTTTTTTAATCTTTTATACTCTTCTTCAAAACCATTCAACTTCTTAATTTCTCTTTCTAATTCTTTTTATTTTTATTATCTTTTTTTCAATAGAATTATCAACTGTACTTTCTACAGATTCTGCTTTTAACTTGTCCTATATTTTTTTATATCTAAATCATTAACTAATTCCTTTTTGCTTATTTTTATTCTTCCCCATAACAATAACCCCCTATTAATTTTTAAACTTTTAAATAACCTATCTCTTAATAAATTTATTTCTCCTATATCTTTTAAATTATTCTCTATATTATTTCTATGTCCTCTTAATTCTATTAACTCTTCAATTAATTCTATAAAATTTTTCTTTTTATTAAATTTTCTAGTAAACTTTCATAATCTCCTTTTTAAACTGGATAAAAAAATACTATAACTTTTTGCTCCTAGTGAACTTTTTTTCTCCTTTTTAATTCATTTATATATCTTTTTAGAATTTGTATATCTTAAAGAATCTGAAAGTTTTTTTCCATAAAAAGCTCTCTATATTTTTGTATAGCTTCTTCAATATTACTATATTTAATCTTCTCATAATCTAGATATGTAAGAAAAATCTTCAATAATTCTTGTCAAAGTAATAATATAATCATTTCCCTTTGGTAACTCACTTTCTTTTTTTATTAGGAGATATCATTCTAAAATCATCTTTTAAACTATCTCTCAAATAATATAGATATAAATTCCCCAGATTTTTTTCTCTAATTCGATATCAGCATCTAATTTTTTTGAGATGATACTTCTCTATCTTTTGCTACAATTATTACTTTTTGGTTTTCTTTATTGATACTTATTTTTGCTATTTAATAAGTTTTCAATAAACTTTTTATATTTTTTTAAAAAAATACTATTAATTAAGTCCATTGAATTATTAAATTTATTATTATCAAAAGAATATTGATTATACAAAAGTAAGTAAATCTACCTTTGTAGTATGTCCTGAACTATCAGCCATTTTTTTAAACAATACAAGTCTTTCAATATATTTCTGTTTTTCATTAACTATTTTTATGAAAAGTATTGTTACTGTCATATTTAGCCTTTATAATGATATATGGTAATAATACTTTTTATATCAGGAGGATTAAAGACATTATTAATTCTTATTCTTGAAAATGAAAGTAATAATGATTCTTCTCTTGATGAATTTTTCTTCATCTATATTTAGACCTATTTCTAAGGCCATTTTTTTAAAATTTCTAAATTTACATCCAGTTCATTCTCTTTAAATTTATTTAGTTTTTTCATTTGATAAAGGATTTTTCTTTTAAATAAGTAAACAAAAGAAATTTCAACTAATGAAAAATATTTTTTTACAACATCTTTTTCTCTACTAATTCTTTCTTTTTATCTCATCTCTATTATTTTTCTAAAAATTGTAAATAATTAATTTCTTCATTATATCTTTTATCAATTCAGACAAAGTATTCTGATTTTTCCCTTCCAATTTTTTTCTTGGCTATAGGAGTTGTAGAAGAACTCTCTTGTTCTCTAATTTTCTTAAAAAAATTGTACTATTTTTTTATTGTATCTAATAATAATTTTATTTGTGGTACAAAAACCATCTGATATAAATGGTTCATCTATATTTCCATTTTGAAGTCCTATTTGCAAGTGAAGAAAAAAATTTTATCTGACTTTGTTATTTCAATTTTTTTGAGCTTCCAAGCCAATTAATTTTTTTGAATATGTAGTTTTTTTCAGCAATACGATTATACTTTTTTTATTGCTTTTTATAATATCAAAACTTTCAATATTAGAAATATTTTTCTTCATTAAAAAAATAATTTTTTTCCTTTTTATTATTGTTTCATCTGTTTTTATTTCCAACTTTTTATTTCTAGTCTATCTTTAGTTTCATTTTCTATTGATTCTGTCTCAAAATTTTTCAATATCAGTATAAATGAAAGGCAAGATTTGTTTAGTCCTAAAATCTACAAATATTTTTAAATAATCTCTGTTCTATTTTTTTCTTTCATCTGTATTATAGCTCTCTAAAAGATTCCTCCCAGATGATGTCACCTTCATTTCTTCATCAATTAAACCTTTTATTTCTAAACTTTCTACTAAATATTTTTATAAAGGCTTTCTCTAAACATAATTTTTTTCAGAAATTTTTTTCAATTGAAAGTTCCTTTATACTCAATAGTTTTAATATAGTTTCCTCAAATATATTAGATTTCTCATCGTTATCTTGATAAACAGAAACTAAAATATTATATGATTGTACCTCATAAAATACATCTTTAGGTTTTCCCTAACAACTCTATATCTTCAAATAAAGAATTTATATTTTTTTACTTCAAATAAACTTAAAACTTTACTTTGAGCCATCTATTACTTCCCCTTCTTTCAAGCATAACTCATATAAATTCACCATTGCAGGAACATTTTTTCTTGCAAGTTCTTTCCATTCATTTGAATGAAAAATATCACTGTCACCAACAACTACAAGCAATCTTTTCTGTCTACTTAATGCAACACACAACCTATTTTTCTGAAGCTAAAGCCATAAGGAAATGATGAATTTAATGACTCTTTTGTATTTGTTCTAACAACAGATAAAAACATAACATCAAATTCCATACCTTGAAATGCATCAACACTTCCAACCTTAACTTTTATTACTTAAGCCTTCTTTTTTTAATTTTTTTCTGTTATTTCATCAACTTGTGCTTTATAGAAACTTATTACACCATAAGTTAATTTTTTTCACCTTTTCCAGAAGTTATCATTTCTTTTTAATTTATTAACTATTATATTTGCTTCACTTTCCCTTTTTTCTACTTGTTCCTTTTTTTATTTCTTTATCAACTGTATTTTTTTACATCTATCCAAACAAGTGGTGTCTTATAAAAAAATCTTGTTTAAATATTTCATCTTCTAAAGGAGAATGAAAGCCTTCATTATACACCTCATAGAAATTCTGATTTATAAAATTTCCTAATAATTTATGCATCCTATATTGTCTATCTAAAGTTATTGTTCTTTTTTTATATTATCTTTTTTTCTAATTCATCTGCTTTTTCTTTTAAATACTCAAACATAGATTGTCTAATACCTTTTTTTCTCTTAAATTTTCATCTATTTCACCATCATTTTTGTAATTCGTCAAAAATATCTTCATTATATACATGAGGTAACTGTCTATGATCACCTACTAATATTATTTTTTTAGTAGCTTGAGATAATGGTATCATTAAATCTAATGGATTTACTCTTGCTGCTTCATCTACAATAACAACATCATAAATAGGATCTTCCCATACTTCTCCTTTAGCTTTTTCTTATTTCAACTCCTTCACTTTGTTGAGTTGTTGCTGAATAAACAAAACAATAATTTTTCTAAAATCTTTTTAATAAAAAAAGAATTATTTGAGATCTCATTATAAAAAAATTAAATATAATTTTTCTCTTCTTCATCTTTAGAAGCACATAACTCTTGTTCGGCTATTTTATAAATTTCTTTAATTTCATTATTTATTCTTTCTTTTTATAAACTGGTTTTTGGAATAAGTATGTTTAGTAAGTTATTTTTTTAATGTAAACATACTTTTTTTAAAAAAATTTTCATCAACTTCATTATCCTTGATTAAATACCCCTTTTCTAAAAAGTTTTTAAGGTATTTTTCAAACTTCTTATTATTTTTTTAACTAATTCTTTTTAAACTAATATAAATGTTGTAGCATATCTCTGCTCCACCATCTAAAAATCCTTCTTTTGTAGTTCTAAACTTTCTTACATTATTTAAAAGAATACTATCTTCTTTAAAAGAGCTCTCACTTAAATAGGTATCAATTCGTTCAATCAATTCAGAGTTTACACTTATTCTTTTTATGGCTAATAATAATTTTTTTCTTCTGTGTATTCACTTGGTAATATTAAATATTCTTTGTATAGATTTAATATTTCTTCCTTTTTAAATTTTTTTCTAAACTTAAAACATTTTTGTTTCAACTTATCTTTAACTTCCTCACACCAATTTTTCTATTTCTTTTTCAGTAAAAAAATCATCTTCATCTTTTCTACCAAATTTTTAAAGTAGGTAAAGAATTTATTCTTAATCTACTTATAACATTCTTCACTGCATCATGTTGAAAACTTGTAATTAAAATTTTTTTCCTTTATTATCTTCTTTCTTATCCACTCTTTCATTTAATCTCTCAATTATTGCAGTAATAACTGTTGTTTTTTTCCTGTTCCTGGTGGTCCTTGTATAACAGCAATATCTGGTGTATTTAATGCTATTTCTATTGCTTCTTTTTTTGTTTCTGAGTTGGTTCATTTTTTTAAATATTTTTTTCTTTTTACAAAAGGAGTTAAAGATTCAATTTTATCTATTTTTATTCTCCATTAACTTTTTCAATATTTTTCTAAACTACCATTTAATATCAGTCCTATTGTCGGCATTGCTGCCTTTCCTTCTTTTTATTTTTATCTCTTGCTTTTTCACGTCTTTCTATTTGCAATTGGTCACCCAATATGGATAAAATTAGATGTTTTTTTCAATATTCTTTATATTAAAAATTCTCCACTATTATACTATTTTTCTTCTTTATTAATTTTTATATTTTTTTATTCTATTGTTATCTTTTTTTCTTTTTATTTTTGCTCATTTTCTACTATAAATTGAGGAATATCCATAGTTTCAGAAAAAAAGATTATCATCTAATATTTCTTCATCTTCCATATCACTTTCTTCATCTTCCATTTTTTTCTTATTTTACATTCATTTCTATAATCATTTCCAGTTCATTTTTCGTTTTCTTCATTTTGAAAAAAATAAGAAGGTAATTTTTTTGTAATTCAAGACAATCTCCAACTTTTTAACTTTTCAATTTGCTCTCTATTTTTCTAAATATAGAACTCTATATCCTCCTTCTAAGTTAGAAGTTGATTTTTATTTTTTTATTTCTCCTATTTGCCTTGCCTTATTTATTAAGAAATCTCCTTCGATAGAGGCATATTTCTCCCACAAATTTAAGTATCCTCTATCTTCTTTTTATTCTTTTTAGCAATACTATTACTTACATGCTCTTTTTTTATCTAAAAATTTTGATACTTCTTCCTATCCCTAATTTTTAAAAAGTGAAGCGACAAAAAAATTTTTTTCTTTTTTTACTATATTTACCTATTTTTTTGATTTCAAAAAGTTTAATTTTTTTCATCCTTAAAAACTGTATCTTCCTCTTCCAACTGAAATTCTAAATAGTAATCTCTACCAAATAACTTTATAGTATCTTCTGTTATAGAGTAAATATAATATCTATTATTACCATTTGATATAAAAAAATTTTTTTCATATTCTCCACTAAGCTCTTTACTATATTTTTTTCATTTCTTCATTTTATATAAAGTGAAAAAAATTCTGATTTAGTCTATCATCAGGATAGAAAAAAATAAATTGTGATAAAAAAATTTTTTTAATTCATCTTTAGTTGCAAAAAGTACTATCTATATATGCTATATTTTTTTATACTTTCTTAAAAAAATAGTCATCTAATTTATTTTTGATTTTTTTATCAACTATTTTTAAAACTAACAGATAACTCATTATGTATATAAAAGGTACTCATCTTTCTTATCAGAGACTTCTATTACTCCATCTTTTTCAAATTTCCCTTTTTATTTCTTCATACTTTCCTATTTTTAGGTTTTATTACTTCACATTTTATTTTTCTGCATACTTTCTTTTTAAAAAAATTAATATCTTTTAACTTTCATATTATTACAACCTCAATTAAAAATATTTTTTTACAAATGGACTATTTTTTTATCACAAAACAATTGAATATTTTTTTCTTTTTTTCTATTTTTTTACTTTCTCATATAATTTTTTTCATTTTTATCATCTGCTAATTTAAATTCAAATTCTTCATTAAAAATAACAAACTATCATTGCCTCATCAACAAATTTAATTTTTAAATAGTTCTTCTTCTAATCTATCAATAAGAAAAATCTTCAGCTATTCTAACAGGTATAGAAATTTCATCCTTATCAATTTTTTATTTCTTTCATAAAGTCCCAAATTTTATTTTTACCATTAGGGTATAACTTAAATGTATTCACTTTTTAATATTTTTATTATGTGTACAATCACACCAAGAGCACTTATTCCCTTCATTTCTTATCACATATTCCATTTCACAATTTTTTTGCATTTTTATTGTTCTATCCAACTCTTTTACTATTTCATATGTAAGCTCAAAAAGAAGTTGGTCTTGTTAATTTCTTTTCTTTTTCCTTTTTTTGGGAAAAAAAGTTCTATCAAATAAATTATCTAATTCTGTATTTTTCTCCAACTAAAAAAACGTGTATGTCCCTTCATCATTTTTTTATTTGAACTATCTACTTTATCTCTAATCCAGGAAACATTCCATCCATAGCTTGTTGTTCTAAAGTTTCTTTTTTTCATCAAAGTCACCCTCTTCTAACTTTTTTTCCCTTTAAAAGGATGTAATTCTACAAGATCCCAAAAAAAGAAAGTATTAATGAATAATCATCCGAATAATAAGTACATCCCCTCCACTTATTACTTCAGGTGCAGCAAAACCTGGTGTATAAAAAAATTTGTTTTTTGGTATATTCTTGAAAATTTAGATTATCTGCATCTATAAAATAGACATTATTATAGTCTCTATTTTTGTGAAATAAATACATTATTAGTTGAGAAGTCACAATACACTAAACCATTTATATGTAATTTTGCCATTGTTACTCCACACTTTAAGTATGCTAAAAGTCTTCTTCTTTTCCCACCTGTTTTTTTGATAACTATAAAAAAATTATTAAAAAAACTTTATTTTTCTTCTGTATCCATACTTTTTTTAACCAAGAATTTATTACTTCATCCTTTTCAGGTAATAAAATTTTTTTAAAAGTATCTTCAAAAGATATCATTTTTTTCAAGAAATGACATTACATAACCTGTTTTTTTCTTTTTAAAATAGTAATTGGTAATGTTACATTTATATTTTTTTAGGAATAGGTAATCTCAATAAGGCTTCAAACAATTCAGTATTATCATCTTTTCTATTTATTTTTTTAATGCTATTGAAGGATCTTTTTGTGGAATATGTATCTCCCTGCCCACCACCACCTATGTGCTTTTTCTATTATATGTTCATTACCATTTAAGTCTGTTATTTTTTTCCCCACTAGTTAAAAAGAGCTTCATTCTTATTATCCATTTTTTTCTTCCTTATCATCAAGTAAATATACTAAAGTTTTATCATCTGAACTTGGCCATTCTCTTATCCATTTTTTTAGTTTCTTTATCTAATTTATTTTTTTGTATTATTTTTTTACATTCTTCTAATAATTCCTTAGAAAATCTCAAGATAACATTATTTTTCATTAGGTGATATTTCTATTCCATCTGTACAAAGCAATTAAGCCATTAAATTTCTCATTTTTTTATTTCTAAATATTCAATATTATCAATATTGAAGTTTTTGGAAAAAGCCATAGTTATATTTGAAAATGAATCATTTTTTTATTATCATTTAATAAATATGAATTTTTTTATCAGTAAATATACTTATAAAGCCATCACCTATTCTCGAAACTATAATCTTTTCTTTTTAATATGATTGCAAATAAAAAAATGTTGCTGAACATTCTTCAATAGGATATTTTTTTAAATTTTTTAATTTTTTTAACCAATTTTTGAAATATTAGTTCTATTAATTTTTTTCTTTAGATATCTTTTTCAAAATCATCTACTTTATAAACAATATCCAAAAAGTGATTTACATAATAATTTTTGAACCTACATGAGAATATTTTTTTACTTCCTAACCCATCTGAAATTCCTGCTACATATATTCCTCTAACTTTTTTTATTATAAATGAATCTTGATTTCTCTTGTGATATGCCCCTTTTTTTCTGAATAAGCACCATATTTCATTAACTAATCTCCCTTTTTTTAGCCAATTTGCCAAATTTAATATATCATATGCTTCAAAAATAATTATTTTTTTCCAAAAGTGTATTCTAATATTTTTTTATCTACATCAGAACCTATACCTACAAAATATATATTTACTTTTTTTCTAATTTCTTAAAAAAATATCTGTTTCAAAACTACCATCACTCATAATAACTAAATGAGAATTTTTCTTCTAAATTATTTAAAAAAATTTTTTTCTGTTGTCTCATTATTAATTTTTTTCCTTGCATTTTTTTAATTCAGATACTTTAGAAATTTCTTTAATTTCATCTCCCCAAGAATAAGCCAATAATCTATCTCCAATAATTGTTTTTAAATGGTCTATAAATATACATCAGTATACTAGACTTTTCATTTTTCTATCATACTTCCTGAGGTATCTATTAATAAAAAAATACTTTTTTTCATTATTCTTCATCTTCAACCTCTTCTTCTATTTCCTTTTTCAGCATAATTTTTTTAAATATTACCTTTGCTTCCCTATTCACTATATATAATAAATCTTTTTGTACTTATTTTTTTGTTTCAGTTAATTTTTCTTCTTTCTTCATCATTAACATTATAAGCAATAATGTTTCTTGAAATATCTATTACATAGTTATCAGTTGCTTCTTTAGATTTAGAGTAGAATGATATCATGATATTACCTTCATAACTCATACTATCAAAAATTTCCTTTAGCTCTTTATCTTTTCCTTTAAGGGTATATCCCTTTAAAAAAAGCTAAATTCACTTCATCTACAATAATAATTTTTTTACTCTCTTTTGATTTTTAGTAAATCTAAAACTTCATCTATATTTGAATTATTAATACTTTCAGAGTCAATACTATTAAAAAAATCTTTAATAATGAACTTCTATTCTCTAAATTTACATTTATTCTATTTTTTTCCAACATATATAAATTTATAATCTTTATTATTTTCTATAGACAGCAAAAATAGCATTCATTAAATTTCTTTTTAATTTTTTTATCAATACCAATTATTAAAAGATTATTATCTTTTTCTTGTCCAAATTTTTACTTCAAAGTCTTTAGATTTATAATCTAAGATTTTTTTCCTAATTTTAGAGTTAATTCTCCTTCATTAAAAAAAGAAGTTTTTCATCTGGAAAGTTTGGATTTTTTTACTACCATCAAAAAAACTTTATTTTTTTATTCTCAATCCCTTAGCTTCTGAAAATCTTTTTTTATATTAGCTATTTTTTTCCTCTACTTTATTTTTCATGCCAAGGGACAATAAATTTTTTTGATTATATTCCTTATAACCACTATTTACATTTAAAATTGCATAAGGTTTATCAATTTTTTTGCTGCTTCCTCATTGTTGTCAGATGCACCAAATAAAGATTTTTGAATCTTCAGCTGAAGATTTTTAAAATTATTCTTCCCCCTATCTGAGGGGCTATATTTCCAAAACCGTCTAAACCTTTTTAAAGATTGTGTTGATAAAATCATGTGAATCCCACATGATCTTCCCTGTTTTGCTATAATTAACATTTCTTCGGAAACTTCATCTCTTAAATCACTTTGAAATAAAAATTTGAAATTCATCCATAATAAGAAAGATTCTAGGCATATCTTCTTTAGTTTTTTTCTCTATATGAATTAATATCCTTACATCCATTTAATTTGAATTTTTTTATTTCTATTTTTTTATCAAAAAAACTCATATGTTTTTAAGACACTAAGACCATAACTAATATCTGCATCAGTTGCAACCAAAGCTACATGAGGTAAAATAACTGGATTCGCATAAACATTAAACTCAACTGCTTCTTTAAAATCTAACATATATAATTTTTAATTCATTTTGGACTATACCTATTGCAAGCACTTAATATAAAACTATGTAAAAAAAGTTGATTTCCCAGAACCTGTTCCTCCTCCTATTAGGTAATGAACAGGATTATCTCCCACTTTAATCTCTATAATTTCATTTGTTTTTTTGAATCAAATCCGATTGGAATTTGACATTCTAATTGTGACTTCCTATTGAATCTATTATTTTTCATCTAAAAAAATATCGATAAATTATCTAATCTATTTTTTTCTTTTCTTCTAATTCCTTAAGAAAAAAATATCTATTTTTCTCTTGTATTTTTTTGTCTATCTGGAGTTTTTTTCACTTATATTTTTTTATAACAAAATTTTTGTGTCTCAATTTTTATCTGTTTTAGAATTTAAAAAGATCGTCAAGTGGATAACTATCCTCTATACATTTTTTTAATTCCAGTGCTTTTACCTTGTCTTCTTGTATCTTCTCCTTCTAAGATAGTTTCATTGAAGGAAGAAATAATAAGAACACCACAATCTTCACTATTTCTTAATAATTTTCTATAAGCATTAAACTCTTCTTCTCCCATCTCATCTGGGACATTCATAAAAGTAAAAAAATTTTATAAGGTAATATTTTATTATATTCTCCTTTAGAATATAAAAAAATCTATTATATTCCTCCCAATTTTTTTGCTCAGAGTTAAATTTATTGTGTCTTAGTTCTGATGTGTATGCTAGTAATTTATCTAAAGTATTCTTTAATTCTTTTTTTCAATTATTATCTTTTTTTATTAGGAAAAAAATTTTTTTCATTAGGAAAAAAAGGCTGTTGAAAGGTTCAACAGCTTTTCCTAATCCATATGGATCAAATACATAAAACTCTAATTTCCCAATTGGTAAAAGCATAAAGTAGTCTTAAATAAACTTGGTGTAATAATTCTATCTGTTCATCACCAGTGATAAACATATTTTTTTAAAAGGAAATTCTAATAATTTAGGAACATAAATATCATTCATTAGTTTTTTTGTTTAGTTACAGAATCAAAGTATTGTATTTTTTTCTTTTACCAAAAAGCAATTTTTTTCTAGGTATATTGAAACCAATATTTAGATTATTCTTATTTAATTCACCTAAAAAGCAGCTTGTTTTTTTCTTACTCTTTTTACAAATGTTATCTAAAAATACTTAATAACTCATCCATTTTTTTCTTTAAAAATTTTTTTCTAAATTTTCTTTTTTTCTTCTTTGTATAAGTCATATTCTGAAGATAATATATTTCCATTTGATTTTTATATATTTTTTTCAATAAAATTAATCATTTTTATTTTTTTACTAATTAAATCATCCATTGCTAAAAATAATATCTTCAATTCTTTTCTAAACCTTTTACTCTCATATAATTGTCCTCAATTCCATAGTTAATGAATTTATTTCTGCTTCCTTTACTTTTAAAAATTTTTGATATGTTTCTTGTAATTTTTAGCAAATCTTGATATATTGGATAAAACATATCTAAATCAATAGAATTTCAAAATTATCCTTTACATTTTCATTAAATTTGTCTCTTTCATTAGATAAATATCCTATTACTCCATTAAACATCTTTATCCTCTCCAAAAAAACAAAGTCTATACAAACTTTATCTAGCTCTTCCTTATAAGGTAACATTCCAAATAAAGGCGACCCTGAATTCTTCAGTGTATTCCTTAATTCTTCTTCTTTTTCAGCACTTAAATCTTTTTATATCCTTACTGCAAATGGTACAAGATATTTTTACTGTCTAAATGCCCCAAAGATTGGAATTTCATATGTTCCTTCTGAGCATACAGATAACTACTTTTTCCAGTTTTTTTACTTCTATTGCTAAATCTGAACCTTCTCTTGCTCCCATCCCTTCACCTTTTTCCTAATATTATAGGAACTTTTTAAGTCTTTTAATATTAGATCGGTTTTTGTATATTTTTCCATCTTCCATCACGGTTCTTTCTTGTGTTAGAACATTTTTTTCCCATATGGTGCAAAGGCTCTTATAACTATTTCTTCTCCTAAATTTCCAGCTAGATTCTTTTTTTAATTTAATTATTATTTCTTCTTTACTTAAAGTTTCTAGTTCTTTCCTGTAGCTATTAATAAGATTATAGAATTTTTTTCATCTTTTGCATATTTGTCATATAATATTGCGGTCATTTCTATAGAACTTAGATTAAAGCCTTTTTAAATATTTCATCTGGTCTTACTGGTGTTTTTTTCTTTATAGTTATAATTAATATATTCTGCAACTTTATTTAAAAGAAACTGAATTTAGTGTACTCAAATATTTTTTTAAATCTTCATAAGCCCTATTTATCCTAAAAAGTCCACTATCCTTATTTTTGATTTATATTATTTAAAAGTACTATTGAATATTGAATTTGTTTCTTCTAAATTTTTGTGTAGCTATTTCTACACATCTTTGTGCTAATTCATATCTTTTTTTCTAATCTTTCTCTTCTAGCTTTTGCTTTTTTTCATATGCTTGCTCTGCTTGATACAATTCATATGCCGTTTCTGGTAAACCCGCTGTTAAGCTAATTACTTCAGCTAATCTCATAGCTTCTTCTATCCTAGCTTCTTCTAACAAAAATCTACTATTTCTTTCTTCAGATTGTGTTTCATCTAAAACTCTTTGACATTGGGAAAGTACTTCCTTTGAAATATTATCAGTTTCATCAACTAGTTGATTCACCTCATTAATTGTACTCTCAAAAAAATATCTAATGAAAAAAACTTTTTGAACCTGACATAATTATCTCCCTAAGTATGTTTCTAAATCTTCAGCCATTTTTTTAATAAATGTGGTATTTGTTCTGAAGCATCTTCTTCAAATCTTTTTTTAAAACTGCTAATAATTCTTTAAGAACTTCTTCAAATTTATTTTTTTGTTGATCTTGCCAAGTATCTCCTAAAGAAGAAAAAAAGCTGAAGTTAAAACTCCTGTTTCTTCCTCTATATTTTCTAAATATTTCTGTAGAGTATTAGCAAAAATTTCTCAACTCTTCTGGATTTGCTATAGCCATTGACATATTAATTTCCTCCCTTATAAACTTTTTAAAATTCATCATCGTCATCATCTTTATTAGCACTACTATTATCAAAAAGCAAGACCATTTGTTGAAATATTATTATTAACTGATGAAGGAGCCTTTACTGATACAGACATACTTATTTGTTTAAATTTGTCAACTATATCACTTGCATTTTCTGCTATGAAGAAATGCTCATTGTCTTCTGCAAAATAGCTTTAACATTTGATCATCAGCGTCATTCCCAATTGCTACTGCAAATCTTTGACATTTTGAAGATCTTCCATTATTTTTTTAAAATTATCTAAAGGACCTCTCCATTCATCATTTGGAGCTCCATCTGATACTAAAACTACTGCTGGTCTATATATGTTAGAAGGTGTTGTTTCTTTGTCTTCTATCATATCCTTTGCCATTCTCAATGCTGTTCCTAAAGGTGTCATTCCACTAGCTAAAAATGGGTTTAGCCCTCTTGACTTAAAGTCAACAACTGAAGTGTATGGTGTATGTAACTCTACAGTTTCTCCAAAAAGTTATAATAGCAATATCTATTATTTTCTCTTTTGAAACTGCATCTGAAAAAACTTTAATCATTTCATTTGTTGCATCATACAGGTTATCAATTTTTGGTCCTGACATACTTCCACTCACATCAAGTAATAATACTACTGGTAAATGTTTTGCTGTTGCTGGTTTGTAATTATTTGGATTAAAAGCCATAATAATTCCTCCTTAAATAAATTTTTAATGTAATTTTTTTATAAATTATATATCTTTTTTTAGACTTTATCAAGTTATTTAAATTTATTAAAAAAATAAACTATACTTATATTTTTATACATCTCATAAGTTCTTTTTAAAATTTTCCTTAAAGCTCTCCCTCAAGCTTTCTGGCTCAATTATTTCTATCTCATCATAAAATTGTGCAAAAATACACCTTTGCTAGCTTATCACTACATTCAAAAGTATATATATCCTCCTCCTCTTTTTAATAGCTTAGGTCTATTTTTGATTAACTCTTTCATAAAGAGCCTTCCCTTCTTCTGTCATTCTTACCTTTATTTCATTTCCATAAGATAAAAAAAGGATCAAAAATTTTTTTCCTAATTGCTTCTATATAATCTTCATCTTTTACATAAATTTCGTTTTGTAAATTCCATATATTTTCAATATCAGAAATCCTATAGTTTCTGAAGTCTTGATTTTTTTCACAATAGCAAAACAAATAAGACCTATTCTCTTTAGAGGACAGCTCTATAAAATATGGATTTACTATTCTTGCTGTTGAGTGGTATTTTTATTCCTATTTTTCTTATTATTTTTTTGATTGCTTCTCGAACTTACTTAAATGTGTCATTGAATATTATTTCTTCTCTTTTTAAATCTTAAATTATTGATGTACGTAAAAAAATATCCCTCATAAGTTCAGCTTCTGTTTCAGCTTGCTTTTTCTCTTAGGATATCAAAAAAATATGTCCTCATTTTCTTTACTTAAATTAAATTGGACTTTTTTTCCACTTGACTCTTCTAATTTGATTTTTACTTAGATTTTTTTATCTATGTAGTATTTAAAAAGAGTATTCCCTATTTTTCCCCACAGGTACTTTGAAATACTCAGAATCTCCCTTTAAAATTTCAAACATAAAGTCTGAAACCGTTATTCTAACTTTTTTTCATATTAAATACCCTCAATATTTAATGATTTTTTTATTCTATTTTTAGTATATTTTTCTTTATTTTTTTCAATAGTTTTTGTTAATTTTTTTAAATTATTATCAAAAATATTATCTGTATTTTTTTACAGAATGATTTTTTTATAGAAAAAAATAGCTTTTTCTTTTTTTATTATTTAATAAAATTAAAAATTCTCTTAGCATTTTTTTAATAAAAAAAGTTGTTGTTCCCCTCATATGCTTATAGCTAAGCTAAACAACAACTTTTTATTTTTTTAAAATACAATATCTTCTGGATTTTTCTTTTGTCTCCTCTACTATGTCATCCTCTAAATCTTGTTCCATATTTTTTTCTTCTTTAAATTTGCCAATTCTTCATATAGCTCATCATTTTTCTTCTTCTAATTCTTGTTTATCTTTCCACAAACTATATGCTACACCTGCTAAAACAGCCCCACCTAAAATTGTTAAAGTTTTTTTGATAATTTTTCCCATTTTTTTATTCCCCCTTAATCTTTTGATAACATAAGAATACTCCTTTTTTTGACTTTTGTTTCAAGGAACAGTTTAGGATTTACATTTGTTCCCTAAAAAAATTTAGCCATTGATATCAATAGCTAAATTAATTTTTTTATTCTATTTTTTTGTTCCTTTATTTTTTTCTATTCCCTTTCTTGCCATAACACCTTTTTTTGAAAATAATGTTTAACTTCTTTCATCTCTGTAACTAAATCTGCTAATTCAATAAGTTCATCTGGAGCATTTCTTCCTGTCAAAACAAGTTCTGTTGTCTCAGGTTTACTTTTCAATTAAAAAAATTTAATCTCATCTACAGAAATTAAATCATATCTCAATGTTCCTAAGATTTCATCCGCTATGACTATATCGTATTTTTTTACTTAAAAGAGCAGACTTCAAACTTTCATATCCTTCTCTCATAAGTTTTTTTATCTTCATCAGTAACAAACTCCTTACTTCTTATGAACACTCCTCTTCCATATCTTTCATGAACAACAGTTTCAAATTTTTTTAATGTATGAAGTTCTCCATAATCTCTTCCTTTTAAAAATTGACAGAAGAAAATCTTAAAATTACTTCCCACAGCTCTTGTAATAAGCCCTAAAGGCAGCTGTTGTTTTTCCCTTTTCCATTTCCTGTATATATTTGAACATATCCTTTTTCCATATACTTATCCTTTCTATAATAACTTCATTTTTACTACTAGCTTTCTTTTATTATATTATAGCAAATTTTACTTTTTTTCTAAAACAAGAAAGAAGAAAACATAATTTTTTTGCAAAAAGACAGTTGTAAAAATTTACAACTGTCTCTATTAATTATATTATTTTTTTATGCCGCTTTTTTTAATATACTTCTTATAAAACTCATCAACATAAATAGCTATAGCATTATCTCCTGAAACATTTATTGCAGTTCCAAAACTATCTTGAGTAATATATAGAGCTATTAGTAATGATCCTAAAGGTCCTTGTGCATCCATACCTATTAAGAATAGGAAAGGTAAAGCACTCATAACTGCTCCACCTGGTGCTCCTGGTGCAGCAACCATAGCAATTCCAAGCATACATAAGAATGGGAACATCATTCCAAGTGAATGAGGCATACCATTTAATAATAAGATTCCCATAATACAACTTGTTAAAGTTATCATACTTCCTGATAAGTGGATAGTTGCACATAGAGGAACAACGAAATCAACTATTTCAGGGCTTGTACCATTTTTCAATCCACATTGGATATTTACAGGTATAGTTGCAGCTGATGACTGAGTTCCAACTGCTGTAAAATATGCTGGTATTTGGTTTTTAATAAGAGTAAATGGATTTTTCTTTGATACTCCACCAGCAATAGAGAACATAACAAGCATATAGATGTAGTGCATAGCAAATATACAACCATAAATTGCAGCAAACACACCAAGAACTTTAAATACTATACCAGAATATGCCATTTCACTAAATATTCCTAAAATGTGGAAAGGTAATAGTGGAATTACAAATCCAGCTAATATTTTTGATATGATTTCTTCATATTCTACAAATAGATTAAATGTTGTTTCACCTTTCTTTTGGCTTCTCATAATACTAATTGTAATCCCCATCATAAATGCAAAAACTATTGCCGCAGTAACATCTATAGGTGGTTTTAAAGGAATAGTGAAATATGGAGTAACATCTTTTCCTTCAAAACTTATTCCTTGAGAAATTCCTGAAACTAATTTAGGATATAGATTTGCTGCAACTGTATATGAAAATGTTCCCGCAACTATTGTTGAAATATAAGAAACAACGGCAGTAAATCCTAAAAGTTTTCCTGCACCTTCTGTAAGTTTTGCTATTCCTGATACAACAAAACCAACTATCATTAACGGTATAAAGAATGATAGGAATAAGCCAAAAAATGTACTGAAAGTTTTAAAAATTCTTACAAACCAAAGTGGCATAAATTGCCCAATTAATATACCAACAATTATGGCAATTATCAACCTTGGAACTAAACCGATTTTTTTAGTTTTCATAACGCTCCCTCCTACAAATTTAAAATATTTTATATTTATATAGAACAATATATACTATATAAACATAACGATTATTTATTTATTTAAATTTATCACAATATTATCATTTAGTCAAGCAATATTTTTTTAGAATATTCTCTGAAAGTATTTGAACAATAAGTACTTTTTCACTAATAAATCTAAAAAAATTTTTTTATTGAAGAAAAAAAATACAAAATAATAAACTAATTTTTTTAACAAAAAAATTATTCTGTGATATAATATGTAGACAAAAAAATATTTTTAGGGGGATAAAAATGTATAATGAATTAGATTTACATAATCTTGACTTTAAAGTTGCCCTATCAGTTTTTTAAAAAAAGAAATACAATGAAGCCTTAAAGAGGAAAGACAGAAGAGAAATTTTAGTAATTCATGGATATGGGGCTAATAAATTAGGACATAAACCTGTTTTTAGCAACTAATTTAAGAAATTTTTTTGTCAAGTAATAAAGATAAATTGAGTTACAGGCTTGATATTAATCCAGGTGTAACCTATGTGACTCCAATATCTAGGTTAGAATAGAATGTGAGGAAATATGTATATAAGATTAAAAAAATAACAAAATGTCAGCTAGATTAAATGACTTTTTGGAAAAAAATAATATAAAAATATTTTTATAATAATGGACAAATTTGATATAAAATATGCTATACTATATATACCAAATGATTTTTAATCAAGAAAAACTTTAAAGAAATTCAAGACATAGCTGAAGTTATAAAATTAACAAGCCCTTATAAATTTGTTAGTAGAGAATTTAAAGAAGCAGATACTATTATAGATGTAAAAGGTCATCTAATTGGTGGAGATAATTTTATGCTTATGGCTGGACCTTGTTCTGTAGAAAATAAGGAAATGCTTTCAAATATAGCTAAAGAAGTTAAGAAAGGTGGAGCTATTGCCTTAAGAGGTGGAGCATATAAACCTAGAACTTCTCCTTATGACTTTCAAGGACTTGGTGAAGTAGGATTGAAATATTTAAGGGAAGTTGCTGATGAAAATGATATGCTCGTTGTAACTGAACTTATGGATAGTGATGACCTAGAGCTTGTTTCTTCTTATGCAGATATAATTCAAATAGGAGCAAGAAACATGCAAAACTTTAGTTTGCTTAAAAAAAACTTGGTAAACTAGATAAACCTGTTTTACTTAAAAAGAGGTTTGAGTGCAACTATAAATGAATTTTTATTATCAGCAGAGTATATTCTTGCTCATGGAAATCAAAATGTTATTCTTTGTGAAAGAGGAATTAGGACTTTTGAAACTATGACAAGAAACACTTTAGATTTAAATGCTATTGCTTTAGTAAGAGAACTATCTCATCTACCTATCATTGTTGATGCAAGTCATGGAACAGGAAAAAGAAGTTTAGTTGGACCTCTTACACTAGCCGGAATAATGGCGGGAGCTAATGGAGCCATGATAGAAGTACATGAAAATCCAGATTGTGCTCTATCTGATGGACCTCAATCACTTGATTTTAAATTATTTGATAAAGTGGCTAATAATATAAGAAAGAGCTTGCATTTTAGAAAGGATTTAGAATAATGAACTATATAGATAAGGATATAGTAGATCATGAAGACTATATTGAATTTACTACCTTTAATAAATTTAATATAAAAAAATCTTTTTTTACTAAAAAAACATTATGGAAGTATTCCAGAAAAAAAGTAAAGAAGAGGTTGCTGAAGACTTTTTCTTTAAATAAAATAATGCTTTCTTGCTATCAAACTCATAGTGATAATGTTGTTTTTAGTAGATGAGAATACAAATTCAGATTATTTCCCAAATACTGATGGGATACTTACATCAAATAAAAAAATGCTGCTGTTCTTACTAAGTATGCTGACTGTTTACCTATATTCATCTATGATGAAGAAACGAAAAATTTTTTTGGAGCAGTGCATTCTGGTTGGAAGGGTTCATATCAAGAAATAGTAAAAAAAGCTATAGAAAAGATTAATCCTAAGAATTTATCAACTATAAATATATTATTTGGTATAGGTATTTCTTGTGAGAAATATAATGTAGGAAAAAGAATTTTATGAAGATTTTTAAAAACAAATTTTCAAAAAGAAATTGTGGACAAGGTTTTTTTCTATAAGGAATAATGAATTTTTCTTTGATAATCAACTTTTTAATTATTATTTGCTTAAAGAGTATGGTGTTAAAGAAGAAAAAAATGTTCTTAAATAATAGATGTACATTTAGTGAAAAATTTCCATTCTTTTTAGGAGAGATAAAGAACTTTCTGGAAGAAATGGAGCTATAATATTTATGGAGGAATGATTATATGAAAAAAACAAATTAATGGTATCTTTTTTTAGCGTTAGTACTAGTTGCTTGTGGAAGTTCAGGTTCTTTAGAGCTTAGTAAACAAGACAAAGAAAAAAATAAATGGAGATGTCAATGTTGCAAGACAAGTTTTAGTTCAAAAAGCTATCTTAAAAAGAAGCTAGTACTGAAAAATTAAGTGATGATGACAAATACAATATTCAACAAGCTAAAGAAGAAGTGGAAGTAAGTTACTATTTACAAAAAGAAATTTGCTACTGAACTTAATAACATTCAAGTAACAGAAGATGAAGTTAGAAAGTATTATGATATTCATAAAGGCAGAAATAGGAAATGTTTCTTTTGAAGAAATTAAAAGATGCTATAGTAGCACAAATAAATTATGAAAAAAACAAACTGCTATTGTTAATAAATACTATGAAGATTTATTAAGTAAATACAAAATTGAAGAAATCTTAAAGAAAGATTTCCCAGAAGCAGCTCAACCAGCGGTTGAAGCTCCTGCTCCTGCTCAAGCACCTGCACCAGAAGCAGCGCCTGCACCTGCAGAAGAACCAAAAACTGAAGAAAAGAAATAATAAACTTAGGGGGCTTATAAGCCCCCTATTTTTTTATCTATTTTATCTGTCTAAAAAGAACTAAAAGATCATCTTCTAATAACACCGTATTACCACTAGGTATCATAGTTTTATTATCCCTTTTTAATCAAAAACTATTAGTATATTTCTATCCAATTCACGAATAGATTTGTTTATATATTTTTGAATTTTTTTATCAACCATACTCTCATATAGATTTATTCTAGTACCCTTATCCACAAAACTTGAACCACAAAGAACTATCCTATCCCCCTTTTCTATGACAGTATTTCCATTAGGAATAATATTCTCATTGTTTCTTATTATCAAAACCAAAAGTACTGAAGGCATAAGCTCAAGATTTTTAACCTGTCTACCTACCCATTTATGTGTTTCATCTATTTCAGCAGTTATAAAGTCAACATCTTCTGTGTCTGAGTAATCGTTGAAGGTTCTAAGTACGTCACCGTCTTCATCTATCATATTTAACTTTTTAGAAAAATATGGAAGTAGTGAGCCTTGTATAGCTATTGACAATAGAACAACTATAAAAACAATATTAAATACTACCATTCCTCTTTCCTTATTTGCCACCACAACTAATATAGCAAATACAACTGAGGCCGCTCCTCTTAAACCTGCCCAGGAAACTAAAAGTTTTTGTCCTCTACTTGACTTCATAGGACTTATTAAAGCATAGACAACAAATGGACGAATTAATAGTGTCATCACTGTCATAATTAAGACAGCAGGAATAGCATATTTTAATGCTTCCAATGGATTTACTAAAAGTCCCAGTAAAAAGAATATTAAAATCTGCATTATACTTGTAAGTCCATTGAAGAAGCTAACAATTTCACTCTTTTTATTAAAATGTATATTCCCTAATAGAACTCCTAAAAAGATATACTGTTATATATCCATTTCCACCAATAAATTCACTTGTTGAATAGGATAAAAAGCATAGAGGCTGTTATCAAAGCCATAGACATTCCACTATCTATATTATTAACTTTTTCTAATTATATAACGAGATACTCTTGCAAATATATAACCTACAGCTAAACCAAAAGCAAACTTGTTTAAATAATAACAGCGGTAAATTTAGACTCCCTTTTGAAAGTGTTAAAAAGGCTATGGTTAAAACATAAGCAAATGGGTCATTTGAACCACTTTCTATTTCAAGTAAAGAGGCTGTATTTTCTTTTTAAGTTTAGTTTATATGATCTTAAAATTGCAAAAGACTGAAGCAGCATCTGTTGAACCAAGGACTGAACCTATCAAAAGAGAGCTATACCAATCTAATTTTTAAAAACATAATGAGCAAATAGACCAGTTAAAAGAGAGGTAAAGATAACTCCCAATGAAGATAAAATTAAAGATTTTTTTAATAATACCTCTTGCCATTGAAAGATTTGTACCAAAAGCCCCCAAAGAAAAATGATATATATTAGTGCGAAACTACATATATCCCTAGATAATTCATAGTTATCATAAGGAATTTTTGAATATACCATTTTCACCAAATATCATACCCAAGCTTATGAAAACTAAAAAGCATAGGAACACCAAATTTACTTAAATATCTATATATGAATATCGATAAAATTATTACAACTGAACTTAAAAAAACAAGATATTATTCAAACAACTGTACCCCCTTGATAATAATATTTCTATTATATCATAGAAAATCCTTTATTTATAGCAAAAAAAGCTAGTGACTAATCACTAGCATTATTATTTATATGGCTGGGGTGGCTGGATTCGAACCAACGCATAACGGAGTCAAAGTCCGTTGCCTTACCGCTTGGCGACACCCCAAGAATGGTCGGAATAGCAAGATTTGAACTTGCGGCCCCCTGCTCCCAAAGGCAGGTGCGCTACCGGGCTGCGCTATATTCCGTCCTAAAGTACCTCATAAGTCTACCATATATAAACATTATTGTCAAATACTTTTTTTAATTTTTTTAGAAATTTTTTTCTAGTAAATATTAAATTTTTTTAGAGTTTGATAAATCTTTATTAAGGATATATCCATCTAAATCAATTTTTTTCTATTTCCTCTAGGCTATCTATTTGATTTTTTTACAAGATAGTTTTAAAAAAATTTTTCCTCTAGCTTTCTTACTATATGTACTTACAGATTTATAAGTTCCATCTTTTTTTCTTCTTTAAAATCAATATTAATCATATTAATTTTTTTCATATCTATCAGTTTTGAAAAATTCAACAGAAGCTAAATTCAATAAAACTTCATCTTTAGCAAGAGATTTTTGAAATATATTCATTAATTTCTTTTTTTCCAAAAAAATTATATAAACCTTTATCTACAATTGACATAGTCATATCAAGTCTATATTTTTTTACTAAATCAAAAAGCTTGTGAAATTCCATAAAAGTGCAGACAAAATAAAAAAAGCTTATCCTTCAAATATTTTTAAAGATTCTTCAGAATAAGCTTCTAATTCTAATTCTTTAAATGAAACTCCATAGTACATTGAAATAGCTGGAATATATTTTTAACTTATCATAATTTTGTATATCTTTATATGTTTTAGTTAGTAAGTCAGCTTTTTAATTTCATTATACTTTCTATTTCTTCTATTGATTTTTTTGTTTCAATATATCTATTAAAATATTAGTCTTATCTTTAAATGGAGATTCAGTAAATTTGATTTTTTTATTTTTCAAAAAAATATTTTCTTCTCTCATTTCCTTACTTGGAGAAAATATTATCTTCATCTATTGATCCCATTCCTTAATGAAACCATAATATTTTTTTGGATTATTTCCAAAAAAACATCTAAAATATTATCATCTGTTATATAGAAATCTTCTGTTTCCAAATCTATTCCATTGACATTAATCTTTCCATCTATAACATATAAAAAAATACTATTGTACTACCTTTTTTTCAAGATGTAATCTACACCTACCTCTGATTTGTCTATAGTATAGATCTCCTCTTATTCCTTTTTAACATCAAGTTAAAATCTTCAAATTTTTCCCCAAGAATAAGTTTCCCAGTCTCCTTTAAATCTATCTATTTGATAATCTTCCATTTCAACATCATAATGACCTGTATGTTGAAGTTTCATATCTCCAGTTAGTTTTTGATATATATCTTTCTACTCCAGGAAGTTTTTGTGAAAAGAGATTTTTTTCTCCATTATTCGTAGTTGCAACACTTATTCTGGCTTTTAAAAATTCTATCTGCGTAGCTAGAATCTTCAGGGTAAATAAAAAAATCTCATTTGTTGTTCCTCCTGCCCAAACAGAAACCTTCCAATCCTCTTTCTTTATAACCTTATTCATTTCTACCCTCCTGTTGCAAATTTTATACTAATTTATTCTTAATTAGATTTTTACAACTTTTTTTGCTTTTTTTACAAGGGCAAAAAAACTGCCCCTTCAATCTGGTTGTATAATAAATGGTGTTGATAGAAGAAATTTCTATCAATGCCATTTTTTTAATAAAAAAAGTTGAGACAATAAAAATTTTTCCTGTTAAAATTAAATCGCTCAAAATAACCATAAAAGGAAGTGATTTCATTGTCTCTATCTAATCTTATCAAAAAAATTTCTTAAATATTCAAGATAATAATATTTCTTTTTCCAGAAGAAGAATATTGTCAAGTTACTCAAAAAGGTAATTATCGAATTAAAGTTTTTTTAAAGGATTTCTTAAGTCTAATTACTGTGCTTGCCCTCATTGTAATTCTAAAAAAATATTGTTAAAAAAATGGTTCAAGACATCGTAAAATTAAATATATTCCTATTCAAAAATTACAATATTGAAGTTGAACTTAGTGTACAAAGATATATTTGTAAGGATTGTAAAAAAAACTTTCTCTCCTTCTACAAATATTGTCAGTGATAACTCTAATATATCCAATAATCTAAAGTATACTATTGCTCTTGAACTTAAAGAAAATCTATCTCTTGCATCTATTGCTAAGAGATATAATATTTCTATTACTTCTGTACAAAGAGTCATGGATGATTGTTATTCTGATTTTTAAAGTTAATAAAGAACATTTACCAGAAGCTATTTGTATTGATGAATTTAAATCTGTTAAAAAAACATTGATGGCGCTATGTCTTTTGTTTTTTTGCTAACTATCAAAGTAAGAGTATTATTGATATTGTAGAAGATAGAAGACTTTATTCTCTTACAGAATACTTTTCAAGATTTTTCTTTAGAAGCAAGAAATAATGTAAAAATATGTTTGTATGGATATGTATGTTCCATACATTAGCTTAGTTAATTCTATCTTTCCTAATGCAAAAAAATAGTAATAGATAAATTTCATATTGTTAATCTTGTTAATAGAGCATTTAATCAAACTAGAATATCTATTATGAATTCCATTAAAGATGATTCATTAAAAAGAAAACTGAAGCTATTTTTGGAAGTCATTATTAAAAATATTATCCCTGATCTTTGTCGAGTAAACTATTATTGTCAGAGCTTTAAGCGCAAACTAAGTAGCAAAAGATAAGGTAGATTATCTTTTAGAAAAAAATCCCTGAATTAGAGATTAGTTTTAATATCTACCAAGATATTATTCAAACAATAAAAGCATAATAACTTTAAAAAGATTTGAAGAAATAGTAAAAAAATATTTAGCTAGTAAAGAAAAAAATTTCTAAGAAAATGATAATAGCTCTAAAAACTCTGAAAAAAATATATGAAATATATCGAAAAATATGTTTGAATCAAATATTACTAATGGTTTAATAGAGGGTTTAAACAATAAAATAAAATCAATAAAGAGAACAGCATTTGGATATTCAAATTTCAGTAATTTTTAAAAAGCGCGTATTAATTCAAGCAGGTATTATTTCAATTAGCGCTTAATTTTTTTAATACAATAATGCGATTTAGTTTGAATAAAAAAAGAGAATTTTTTTAAGTTTTTTATTCTCAAAAAAATTCTCTTAATTATGTCAGGTCATAGTCTAAACTTTTTTTATCAACACTATTTGACAAACAACCTTCAATCTTACTTTAAGATTTTTAGGGGCAATATTTTTAAACTATTTTTTTATATTGTAGAAAACATTTTTTTCCATTGTATTGTGCAACAGCTCCTAATTCTTCTTCAATTCTTAATAATTGATTATATTTAGCCATTCTATCAGTTCTTGAAGTTGAACCAGTTTTTTTATTTGTCCTGCATTAGTTGCAACAGCAACATCAGCTATTGTAGCATCTTCTGTTTCTCCTGATCTATGAGATACAACTGCAGTATACCCTGCTCTTTTTTGCCATTTCTATTGCATCTAAAGTTTCAGTTAATGAACCTATTTGATTTAATTTTTATTAGGATAGAGTTTCCTGCTCCTAATTCTATTCCTTTTTTTCAATCTTTCAGTGTTAGTTACAAATAAGTCATCTCCAACTATTTGTACTCTGTCTCCTATAGCCTTAGTTAGTTTTTACCCAACCATCCCAGTCATCTTCACCTAATCCATCTTCTATTGAAACGATAGGATATTTGTTTATTAATTCTTCATACCATTTAATCATAGCATCAGTGTCTTTAACTCCACCTTCTCTTTTTGAAATGGTATTCATATTTTTCCATTTACTTCTTTACAGAATTCACTTGAAGCAGCATCTAAAGCGAAAGTTATATCTTTTTCCTAATTCATATCCTGCAGCCTTAACAGCTTCACATATTAAATTTAAAAGCTCCTTCAGTTCCTTGGATTTTTTTGAAGGTGCATATCCTCCTTCATTTCCAACGTTTGTTGAATCTCCATTAGCTTTTTAAGATTTTTTTCCTAAGTGATGGAAAATTTCAGCTCCCATTCTCATAGCTTCTTGGAAAGATTTTTGCTCCAACTGGTTGTATCATAAATTCTTGTAAGTCAACAGCTGAGTCAGCATGTGCTCCACCATTTAAGATATTCATCATAGGTAAAGGTAATTCTTTAGCATTTACTCCACCTAAGTATTTATATAGAGGTTGTCCTAAAGCTTCAGCAGCAGCTTTTTGAAACTGCAAGAGAAACACCTAAAATAGCATTTGCTCCTAGTCTTCCTTTGTTAGGAGTTCCATCTAATTCTATCATCAATTTATCTATAGCTACTTGATTTAAAAGCATCCATTCCTAAAAAGAGCTTCTCTGATTTCTGTATTTACATTGTTTACAGCTTTTTAAAACTCCTTTTCCTAAATATCTTGATTTATCTTCATCTCTTAGCTCAACTGTTTCATGGCTTCCTGTTGAAGCTCCTGATGGAACAGCAGCTCTTCCTCTTGCTCCACATTCTAATACTACATCTACTTCTACTGTAGGGTTTCCTCTTGAGTCTAAAAATTTCTCTTCCTATTACTTCTACTATACCTGTCATTGCATTCCTCCTTTAAATTTTAACTATGCTTTTTACTTGTATAACTTTAATTGAGTTTGTTGTTCCTTGGATAAATACACTTTCTCCACAAGTTGCTATTACTATATCACCTTTTTTTCAACTAAATTCAATTTTTTTAGCAACTGCTTTCTCCTAAAATAAAGAATTCTTCTAATGTTTTTTTGGTGTTGCATCAACATAAGGAATTACTCCTCTTGTTAAGATTAATTGGTTAGCTGTCTTTTTCATTATTAGTTATAGCTAAAATATCTGCCTTTAGGGAAATATCTTCTCATATCTCTTGCAGCTCTTCCAGATTCTGTACCAACTATTATTAGTTTTTGCATTCAATCTTTCACTTATATCTGCACTTCCTTCAGCAACAGCAGAAGTTATATCATTTTTTTACTTGTAACATGTTTTACAAAAAAATGGAACTATAGTTGGATCAACTTTTTCTAGCAATTTTATCCATTACTTCAACTGTCTTCTAAAGGATATTTTTCCTTTTGCAGTTTCTCCAGAAAAGCATTATAGCATCTGTTCCATCTATTATAGCATTAGCAACGTCATTAGCTTCCGCTCTTGTAGGTCTTGGGTTCTTAATCATAGAATCTAGCATTTGAGTAGCTGTAATAACAGGTTTTCCTGCTCTATTACATTTTTTTATCATCATCTTTTTGTGCACAAGGTACATCTTCAACAGGAATTTCTACTCCTAGATCTCCTCTTGCTACCATGATTCCATCTGATTCTTCTAAGATTTCATCGAAGTTATCTAAACCTTCTTGGCTTTCTATTTTTAGAAATTATTTGTATTCTATCTCCTCCATTTTCATGAAGAATTCTTCTAACTTCTCTTACATCTTCAGCCTTTCTTATAAAATGAAGCTGCAACGAAATCTATATTATTTTTTTACAACCAAATTTTTAAATCTTCTATATCTTTTTTTCAGATAAAAGCTGGTAAATTAACAGAAACATTAGGTAAATTTATACCTTTTCTTTTTGCCCTAATTCTCCATTATTTCTAGCTATACATATAACTTCGTTTTCTTTTTATTTCTGTAACATCTAATTCTATTAGACCATCATCTACAAGAATCATATCTCCAACTTTTAAGTCTTTTGCGAAATCTGGATAAGTTACTGCAACTCTTTCACTATTTCCAACAAATGATTGATCTGTTGTAAATGTAAATTTTTGACCAGCTTTTTATACTTACATCTTTTTCCATCTTCCAAAAGACATTGTTCTTATTTCAGGTCCCTTAGTATCAAGTAATAGACCTGCTCTTTTTTTCCAGTTTCAGATAGAGCTTGTCTAAAATTCTTTATTCTTGCTCCATGTTCTTCGTAATCCCCATGAGAAAAATTCAATCTCATCACATTCATTCCTCTATTTAATAGCTCTTTTAAAGTTTCTACTGATTCAGTCACAGGACCAATAGTACAAACTATTTTTTTGTTTTTTTCAAATAACTCACCTCATAATTTTTTTACTATGTTTAATTTTTATAACATTCTTGACTTTTTTAGCAAGAAAATTAAAAGCTTATTTTTTTGTCATTTTTGTATAAAAAAAACATTAATGATAACTCATCAATGTTTATAAATAAAAATGGTGCCTAGGAATGGATTCGAACCATCGACCGTACGGGTATGAACCGTATGCTCTAGCCAACTGAGCTACCTAGGCATTAATGGTGGAGATAAGCGGGATCGAACCGCTGACCTACGCAGTGCAAGTGCGTCGCTCTCCCAAACTGAGCTATATCCCCATATTTAATTGTTTTGGAGCGGGAAACGAGGCTCGAACTCGCGACCCTAACCTTGGCAAGGTTATGCTCTACCAACTGAGCTATTCCCGCAAGATTCCAATGAGCGTGGTGCGGAGAGAGAGACTTGAACTCTCACGTCTGGGACACTAGATCCTAAGTCTAGCGCGTCTGCCAATTCCGCCATCCCCGCATATTTCGTTTGTTTCATTTTTCCTGGTGCCGCTTATCGGAGTCGAACCAATCACCTACTGATTACAAGTCAGTTGCTCTACCAGATGAGCTAAAGCGGCATATGTAATGGCGGGAGTGACGAGGCTCGAACTCGCGACCTCCTGCGTGACAGGCAGGCGCTCTAACCAACTGAGCTACACCCCCACTACTATGGTGGTCACAATAGGACTTGAACCTATGACCCCCTGCTTGTAAGGCAGGTGCTCTCCCAACTGAGCTATGCGACCATATTAAATATTTTAATGGTACCCCGTAGGGGAATTGAACCCCTGTTTCCAGAGTGAAAATCTGATGTCCTAACCACTGAACGAACGGGGCTAATGTATGGTGCGTCATACAGGGGTCGAACCTGTGACCTCCTGATTAAGAGTCAGATGCTCTACCAACTGAGCTAATGACGCATTTATGGAGCGGGAAACGAGGTTCGAACTCGCGACATTCAGCTTGGAAGGCTGACGCTCTACCAACTGAGCTATTCCCGCATCGCTTTATTATATTATCATAATAATTTTATTCTGTCAATATTTTTTTATTTGGAGGCGACGACCAGATTCGAACTGGTGATGGAGATTTTGCAGACCTCTGCCTTACCGCTTGGCGACGTCGCCATTATATTAATAAATGGTGCCCAGAGGCGGAATCGAACCACCGACACGGGGATTTTTCAGTCCCCTGCTCTACCGACTGAGCTATCTGGGCATTGATGGCGGGAGTGACGAGGCTCGAACTCGCGACCTCCTGCGTGACAGGCAGGCGCTCTAACCAACTGAGCTACACCCCCACTACTATGGTGGTCACAATAGGGACTTGAACCCTATGACCCCCTGCTTTGTAAGGCAGGTGCTCTCCCAACTGAGCTATGCGACCACTATATCTATTTGATACTTTATTAATATAACATATTTTTTTATATTTTTGGCAAATATTTTTTTAATTTTTTTATTTTTTTCTTAAAAAAACCTAATTTTATTGATATTCCATCAACAGCTATAGCTTTTGAATGAGTTATAGAAATTTTTTTGTTCAGCTGAAAAACCTATAGTTTCACCATCTTGTAGTATTACATCAGAAGTTATAACATAGTCTGCTACTCCTTGTAAAAAAATAATAAATATCTTCTGGATTTTTGTGAGCTAGCTATTATTTCCATTTCTTTTTTTCCAAATGCTTCCATACCATAAGTATAGGCACTTATTTTTATTGTCTTCTACAGCATATAATCCTATGAATATCATATTTTTCAACTGGGAACATATCATTTTTCTTCATAGTATTCTGTAAAATCTCTATACATATCAGGATTTAAAACTGTTCCTAAGACATTAATTCCTATACAATTTTCTTGTTTTGTAAGTGCTGATACAATCTTTGTATATAACTTTGCACCTTCTATTAAGTTTGGCTCTCCCAATAAAGAAACTAAGATATGAGCCTTATGTTCTTCAGCTACTTTAACTGCATCTGGCCATCTGTAGTTTGTCTTTGCATTTTCTACTGCTTTCATTATTAGGAATAGGAGCAGGCATTAAAGCAACAGCAACCATTATATCTCCAATATTTCCAACCAACATATCTTTTTTTCTTTATTTTCGCTATCATCACCCTAAATCTAATGTAATTTTTCCAATCTTCTTTTAAATCTTTTTAAAAATTTTTTTCTTTATCAAATTTAGCTTCGTTTAATAATACAAAACCTGTAAATGCGCTACTCATTACTCCTCCTTAAAAAAATAAAGCTGTTGCAAACCACAATTCTTAGTCTAAAAGTTAAAAAAATAAGTGAGTTACATTATAAATTTTATTATTAAAAATTTTCTTTGAACTAAATAATTAATAGTTTTGACAAGATTACTACGACGTCCATTATTGTTGAAAGAGCCTTTGTGGAGCTCTTGAAACACTAATGGCAGGCAAGTAATCATGTATATAACTAAATTCTATTATAATCTCTCAAAGAAAAATTTTTCTAATTCTACTCAGTAACGAACTATTTTTTACTTTTTTTATTCATTTGCAACAGCTTCTTATATTTTTTTACTTATTATTCTTCTGAAGATGAAACAGAATATTTTTTTCTATTTGTTCTCTTTCTTCTCTTTTTGCTTCTTCTCTTTCTATTTCTTTAATAGATAATTTTTATTTTTTTGTGTATCTTTATTTACTTCAACAACACGAGCTTTTAACTATATCTCCTTCATTAAATTTATCTCTAATATTTTTTTAATGAATTCTTTAGAAGCAAATTGAGTAGGGATAAATCCATCTATCCCTTTTTGTTAACTCAACAAATAATCCAAAAATCAGCTACAGTTTTTACTTTCTTTTTCAACTGTTGTTCCAACTTTGTATTCTTCCATTGCATGTTCCCAAGGACTTTTTCTTAATGCTTTTTAAACTTCCTTTGATTTTTTTCTATCATTTAAATCAAGTTCAGTTATTTTTTTAATTCAACTTCATTTCCTATTTCAAATTTAGGAGTTTCTTCTCCTATCCAGTTATAGTCTGAGCTATGAACGAAAGCATCTATTCCATCTGTTAATTCAACAAAAATTCCAAATGGTTTAACTTCTACAACTTTTTCCTTTGATAACAGTATCTACTGCATAGTCTTTTTTTCAGCACTATCCCAAGGATTAGCAACTAATTGTTTGATTCCTAATTTTAATTTTTCTATCTTCTGGATGTAAATCAGTTATTTTTAACTTTAACTTTTTTTCTCCTTCTTTTTACATATTCAGCAACATTAACTTTCTTTTTAGTCCAGCTAAAATCAGAAATATGTACAAGACCTTCTACTCCAGCTTTAATTTCAACAAAAGCACCATAAGGTAAAACTTTTGTTACAACTCCATCAACTTCATCTCCAATTTTAAATTCGTTAGCAACTGTTGCCCATGGATCTGCTTTCTAATTTTTTTAATAGATAATTTTACATTTCTCTTTGCTTCATCTAATGAAACAACTACAGCTTTAATTTTATCTCCAACTTTATAAGCATCAGATAATTTATCTAATCTCTTCCAAGATACTTCAGAAATATGGATAAATCCTTTTTAAAGCATTTATATCAACTGCTAAACCAAAATTCTAAAACTTCTGTTACAACACAGTCAACAGTTTGTCCAACTTCTAATCCTGCAAAATTCTTTTAGCTTGTTCTGCTAATTTTATATCTTTTTACAGAATAAGTGATTTTTTTATTTTTTTCTTATCTTTGTCGTGTTTTTATATCCTTTACTATAACTTGAACTTTTTTTCCAGCAACTTTTTTTCTTCATTTTCAGGAATTTCTGAAAGTGAGTTAGGTAAAAATCCAGGGTAGAATAAAAGCTTGTACTAAGTATCCACCTTTTTATTTTTCTTTGTAACTTCTCCTTCTAATACAGTTCCGTTATTAAAAGAGTCTTCAATTCTTTTCCCAGTTCTTTTCAAGTTCAATTTTTCTTTCTTGAAGCAAGAATATAATATTCTTCTTTTTCTTTTTCATCTAATTGACCTATTTTTTAAAAACTTCAACAACAGTTCCAACATCATAACCTTCTAATTCTTCAGTTTTTACTATTACAGTTGTTGGTAGACCAGGAACATCAAGATATGAATAATTTCTTTCTTTCTTTTCAATACGTCCCTTAAGTCTTTTTTTCTTCACTTGGTAAGAAATCCTCCAACATTTCTAAGAATTCGTTTTGGTTTTTCATTTACATTAGGCATTTTATATGTCCCCCTTATTTTTTTCTATATTCATTATTGTTTCTTCTGGTGTTGAAGCTCCTGCAGTAATTCCTATTACTTCTTTTTCCTCTAAAAAAATAGTTAAGTCCAACTGTTCCTCATTTTTCAACAAGGTAGCTCTCTGAATTTAGTTTTTTTAGATATTTCGTATAACTTTTTTTGTATTCGAGCTTTTTTTGTATCTCCAACTATTATTACTATATCAGCCTTTAAAAGCTAACTCTTCAACAGCCTTTTTTGTCTAACTGTTGTTGCACCACATATTTTATCAAAAAAATTATCACATTTTGATAGTTTTTCTTTGAAATATTTTTTTACTTCTTCAAACTTTTTTTATTTAAAGTTGTTTGAGTAGAAAGTAAATAAGTTTTTATCTGAGTCTATTTTAACTTCCATAGCTTCTTCTAAACTTTCAAAGATTTGTATATTATCAGCAAAAAGAAATAACTCCTTTTACTTCTGGATGATTTTTTTATCACCCATAAATAGAATATTATATCCCTTTTCATTTGCTGTCTCTATTTCTTGTCTTATTTTATTGACAAAAACACAAGTGGCATCATAAATTTTTACTTTTTCTTTCTTTTTAGTTTTTTTCATGAACCTTCCTAGAAGTTCCATGAGCTCTTACTACCACTATATCATTTTCTTTTTAGGTTATCAGTATTTTCTAGTAGTTCTTCCTCTTTAACAAGTTTAAAACCTTTTTTCCATATTTTCAACTACTTGTTTATTATGAACAAGCATTCCTAAAAATATACTTTTCTCCCTTTTTTTCTTCAACTAAAGAGTTACAAACATTTATGGCTTCTAACACCCCAAAGCAAAATCCCATATGTTTTTGCCCTAATAATTTCCATAAATTTTACTCCTCATTAAATCTTTTTACTTCTATTAAGTCTACAAGTTCTGTTAGCATTGCATCTTCATCTGGACCATCTGCATATCAATTCAAGTTCTCTACCTTCTTCGGCAGCTAGAAGCATAAGCCCCATAATGCTTTTTACCATTAACAGTTTCATCTTCAGACTTTACTGTTATGTCAGAATCATACTTTGTAACCAATTGAACAAATAGTGATGAAGGTCTTGCATGTAAACCTTTTTTTGTTTTTTTATATGTACTTTTACTGATTTCATTAGAGCCCCTTATTTTTTTAAATTTCTAAGTTTATTTTTATATTATAGCAAAAAAATTCTGTCTAATTTATAGTTTTTTTACTAAAATGACAAATTTTTATAAGTGAAAAAAATTTTTAAATATTATTGACAAATTTTAGATATTAAGATAGTATTTTTTTAAGAAAAACTTAAGGAGGAGAAAAAAACAGTTATTAAAAAAATATTAAAATGTATTTAATTGTATGTTAATATATTTATATGAAAAAAATATATAAGCCAAAAAGAGTTTAGTGAATTAATAAATAAAAAGTGTGAATACACTTCAAAGGTGGGATAGAACTGGTATATTGATAGCACATAGAACCCCAACGAATAGGAGATATTATACTTTAGAAGATTATAATAAAGTTATGGGTATTGAGGTAACTCAAAATCAAGTATATGAAGTTATTATATATGCAAGAGTTTCTAATCATAGTCAAAAAAAGATGATTTACAAAAATCAAATTAAATTTTTTTAAGAGATTATGCTAATGCAAAGGGATATATAGTATCAGAAGTTATAACTGATATAGGAAGTGGGCTTAATTATCAAAGAAAAAGGATTTAATTCTATACTTTATTCTGATAAAAAAAGCAAAAAAATACTCATATCATATAAAGATAGATTTGTAAAATTTGGTTTTGATTGGTTTGATAAATTTTTAAAAATCAAAAAGGTAGTGAGATAGAAATTGTTAATAATGAAGATTTATCACCACAAGAAGAAATGATACAAGATTTAATTTCTATTATACATATATTTTCTTGTCGCATACATGGACTTAGAAAATATAAAAAAAGCAAATAAAGGAAGATAAAGATGTATAGAGCGCTAAAGATAGAATTAAAACTAACAGTAGCACAGAAGATACAAGTATGTCAGACTATTGGTACTGAAAGATTTATATATAATGAGTATATTAAATACAACCAAGAACAATATGAACTAGGTAATAAATTTGTAAGTGCTAATGATTTTTTTCTAAATATATCAACAATGTCTATCTACCTAATAATCCTGATAAAAAAATGGATAAAAGATGTATCTTCTAAATCAGTCAAACAAGCTATGATTTATGGAGAAAAGGCTTTTTAAAAAAATTTTTTTAAGGGTTTAAGTGCTTTTTCCTGTTTTTTTAAGAAAAAAAGCAAAAAAATGACTTGGGTGCATATTTTTGTTAAGAATAATAAAACTGATTTTTGAGTTTTATAGGCATAAAATAAAAAAATACCTACATTGAAATTTGTAAGAGTAAAAGAATATGGATACATACCTAAAAAAATGCGATTATTAAAAAGTGGTACTATAACTAAAATAGCTGATAGATATTTTTCTATCTCTTATTATGGAAGTAGATGATATAGTTAAAACTGAAAAATAAAAAAAATATTAAAGGATTAGGAGTAGATTTAGGAATTAAAGATACGGCTATATGTTCTAATGGAATGGTATTTAAAAAAATATAAATAAAACTAAGAAAGTAAAAAAAGATTAAAAAGAAACTAAAAAAAGAGAACAAAGAAAGATGTCAAGAAGTGTAGAATATTCTAAATCTAAAAAGATAAAATTAAAAGAATGTAAGAATTTTAATAAGAAAAAAAGTTGAAAGTACAAAAAAATTATTTTTATAGACTAAACTGTATTAGAGATGATTATAATAATAAAATAGTAGATGAAATAACAAGAACCAAATTAAAAATACATTACTATTGAAGATTTAAAAAGTATCTAATATGATGAAGAACAAGCATTTATCAAAAAGCAATACAAGAACAGAATTTCTATGCGATAAGAACTAAACTTGTAAATAAATGTAAGGAAAAAAATATTGAGTTAAGGTTAGTAGATACATTCTATCCAAGTAGTAAAACTTGTTCTTGTTGTGGAGAAATTAAAAAAAGATTTAAAAACTTAATGATAGAATTTATAAGTGTTGTAATTGTGGTATAGAAATAGATAGAGATTACAATGCAAGTATAAATCTTGAAAAAAAGCAAAAAAATATAAAGTAATAGCATAGATATTTTTAAAAATAAAAAAAGAAAAGGAGAAAGCTACAAATAGCAAGTTAAAATATCTATATGTACCGATGGCTAGTCGGGAATTTACGACTATGGAGAGTACAAGGAACTATGAGTAGATACTAAGTATTGAAAAATATACTCGTTGAAGTAGTAATATTCTAGTGTATTAAATATATTTTTAATACATTTTTTTAGTAGCAGGAATTATGAACTTAGATAAAGTTAATAAATATATAAAAGAATTTGAAAAAAACAATTACAAAACCTAAAACTGATTTTTGATAAAAGTAAATTCTTTGTTGGAGTAGATTTGGGTACAGCTAATATAATGATAACTATTTTTAGATAAAGATGGAAAGCCTGTTGCCGGTGCAGCTCAACGTTCTAGAGTTGTTAAAGATGGTATAGTGGTAGATTTCATTGGAGCTATTTCAATTGTTAAAAAAAATTAAAAAGAAGAGTTAGAAGAAAAAAATTAGGTATAGAAATAACAAAAGGTTACACAGCTATTCCACCAGGAGTAGAAAAAAAGGTAGTGTTAAGGCTATTGTGAATGTTGTTGAGTCAGCTGGAATAGATGTTATAAAGGTTGTAGATGAACCGACAGCTGCTTCTTATGTTTTTAGGTATAAGTGATGGAGTTGTTGTTGATTTAGGTGGGGGAACAACAGGTATCAGCATACTTAAAAAAATGGTAAGGTTGTCTTTGTTGCAGATGAACCAACTGGTGGAACACATATGACTTTAGTGTTAGCTGGAAGTTATGGAGTAGATTTTTGAAACAGCTGAAGATATAAAAACTGATAAGAAAAGAGAAAAAGAAGTATGTCTACAAATAACTCCTGTTTTACAAAAAAATGGCTAGTATTGTAAAAAAATATATAAGTGGTCATGATGTTAAAGACATATATTTAGTTGGTGGAGCTTGTAGCTTTGAAGATAGTGAAAAAAATTTTTTTGCAAAAAGAATTAGGATTGAATATTTATAAGCCTTACATGCCTTTTATATATAACTCCTATTGGCATTGCCTTGGCGGGATTAAAAGACTAAATTTTATTATTAAATCTTGAAATTTCAAAACTTTTTAGAGTAATATATAAATTATATACTAGAATGGACTGTACTTTTTAAGGAGGGAAAAAAATGTTAGAACTAAAAATTTATGCGTGAAAATGTTGAAATGCTAAAGGAAATGCTAAAAAAACAGAAACAGCAACATCGATATGGATGCTTTTTGTTGCACTAGATGCAAAAAGAAGAGAAGTTCTATCGGAAGTTGAAGCTTTAAAAAGAGATAGAAATAATGTTTCAGCTGAAATAGCTAATTTGAAAAAAAGAAAAAAAAGGATGCTAATCATCTAATTGAAAAAAATGGGAGGAGTTTCTTCTAAAAATTAAAAGAATTAGATGCTGAACTTGTAGAAATAGATGAAGAAATTAAAAAAATATTCAAATGACTATTCCTAATGTTTATCACCCTTCAACACCTATTGGACCTGATGAAGATTCTAATAAAGAAATCAGAAGATGGGGAGAACCTAGAAAATTTGACTTTGAACCTAAAGCTCACTGGGATATTGGAGAAGGTTTAGGAATATTAGACTTTTGAAAGAGGATCTAAAATTAAGTGGTTCAAGATTCGTTTTATATAGATGAGCAGCTGCTAGATTAGAAAGAGCTTTTAATCAGCTTTTATGCTTGATACTCATACTTTAGAACATGGATATACTGAACATATAACTCCATTTATGGTTAAAGCTGAAGTTTGTGAAGGAACAGGGCAATTACCAAAATTTGAAGAAGATATGTATAAAACAACTGATGATATGTACTTAATCTCTACTTCAGAAATCACTATGACTAATATTCATAGAAAAGAAATTTTAGAACAATCTGAATTACCTAAATATTACACTGCTTATTCTCCTTGTTTCAGAAGAGAAGCCGGATCTTATGGTAGAGATGTAAAAGGACTTATCAGATTACACCAATTCAATAAAGTTGAAATGGTTAAAATCACAGATGCTGAATCTTCTTATGATGAATTAGAAAAAATGGTTAACAATGCTGAAACAATTTTACAAAGACTTGAATTACCTTATCGTGTTATCCAACTTTGTTCAGGAGACTTAGGTTTTAGTGCTACTAAAACTTATGACTTAGAAGTTTGGTTACCATCTCAAAATAAATATAGAGAAATTTCTTCTTGTTCAAACTGTGAAGCTTTCCAAGCTAGAAGAATGGGATTAAAATATAAAGTAACTAATGGAAGTGAATTCTGTCATACTCTAAATGGATCAGGACTTGCTGTTGGAAGAACATTGGTTGCTATTATGGAAAACTATCAACAAGAAGATGGTTCTTTCTTAGTGCCTAAAGTTCTTATACCTTATATGGGTGGAATAGATGTTATTAAAAAGTAGTTTATTTATACTTTTGCTGGTAAATATTTTTTTACCAGCAATTTACTTTATACTTTCAGGTATTTTTACTTGTAGTCCTTATTTTTAAATCTTTGTTTAAATAAAAAAATCTAAAAAGCATTCAAGACAGTTAAAAGTTTTATTATTTTTTTATCTGTCAACTTTTTTTAGTTCAACTTTACTATGGCCAACAAGGAAAAGTTCTTTTTAAATTCTATAATTTTCTATTTAACTCAAGAAGGACTTATGAATTTTTGGAGTTAGTTTCATTAGAATTTTTAAATTTAGTTCTGATGTCTTGGCTAATAAATGAGATGAAATTATTGACAGGTAGGTTTAGTAAATATCAAAAAAATTATTGACACTGTTATAGATTTAGTTCCTGTTGTCTTTGTACTATTTAAAAAAAGAAAATGAAAGCTAAAAATTTTTACAAGATATATATTGAAAGATATCAATAAAAAGATATGAATAGAAATTTTTGAAGTAAAAAAAAACTGCTACAATTTAATTTGTAACAGTTTTTCTTTTTTTATTCTTTATTTAACTGATTTTTGAGTATGTTGCTGCATTTTTCTCCAGCTATTTTTTTCCAAATACTGTGATATCTGCAACTGCATTTCCACCTATTCTATTAGCTCCATGAATTCCACCTGTAACTTCTCCAGCTGCATAAAGTCCTTTTATTGGTCTACCATTTTTTTACCAAGAACTTCAGCATTAGTATTGATACGAACTCCACCCATAGTATGATGTACTGCTGGTGAAACTTCTATTGCATAGTATTTTTGTTCCTGTTAACTCTTTAGGTAAAGTTTTTCTTTTTTTAAATTCATTGTCAGCTTTATTTTTTTAACTGCTTCATTGTATTTATTCAATGTTGCTTCTAAAGTTTTTGCATCTGTTCCTATTTTAGCAGCTATTTCTTCAAGTGTTCCTTCAACAGCATAACCTTTTTTTAACATATCCATCAGCAGCTTTTTAATTTAGTTCTTATTTCTTCGTCAAAAATTAAGAAAGCTGATTTTTCCTTTTTGATCTAGGATAGCCTTAGAAACTACATCTCTTGTTTCAAGTTCATCAATAAATCTTTTTCCATCTTTATTTACAAGGATAGCTCCTTCTCCTCTAACTGCTTCAGTTATCATATTAGTCTTTTTATGTAAAACTGTTGGGTGAGTTTTGGATTTGATCCATATCTACTAAAAGCTCCACCAATTTTTTTCTATCATAACAATTCCATCTCCAACTATTGCAGGATTGTTTGTAGAACCAAAATCCTTTTTAATTTTTGGATTATATTTTTTTCAACCATTTTAGCATTGGCTCCAAATCCACCTGTTGCAACGATTACAGCCTTTTGCTTTAATTATATATTCTTCACCATTAGCTTCTTTAACTTTTTACTCCAGATATTTTATTGTTATTTTTTTAACTAAGGCTATAGCTTTTTGTTCCTTTTCTTATATCTATTTTTATCTTTTTCAGCAACATTTGAAAGTGCAGTAATAATATTTGGACCTACTGCAGAACCACCTGTTGGTCTGTGAGTTCTTTTTAGCACTTTGTCCACCAGTAGAAGTAAGTTCATTTAAGTCTGCTCCTCTTTCTAGTAACCAGTCAACTATTGCACTTGATTTTTCCTGTTAATACTTTTAACTAAGGCTTTATTATTTCTATTTTTTTCCGCCTTTCATTGTATCTTCATAGAAAAGTTCTGCACTGTCTTCAACACCTAACTTCTTTTTGTACACTTGTTCCAGCAGCATTTAGTCCAGCTGTTGCATAGTTAGTGTTTCCACCTAAAAGTTCTGTTTTTTTCAATTAATATAAC